>Ga0256913_10000555_pt1 | contig 19536 bp, 11 predicted proteins | sample Axial_MatmetaG_FD_185970 | JGI IMG/M metagenome (GOLD analysis project Ga0256913, IMG submission 185970) | Deep-sea worm associated microbial mat communities from Axial Seamount, Juan de Fuca Ridge, Pacific Ocean - Axial_Mat | ecosystem: Environmental > Aquatic > Marine > Oceanic > Microbial... | reverse complement strand
TGAGCCATTCCACGAAAACCAAACTCCGTTTACTTCTGTTCCAAATTCTACTAGAATATTTGTACCGCAATTTTTTGCATTATCTGCCCAAGTAATTAATGCATAATCGTAAACTCCGTTTACAATATCTATCATTTTATATTTTGGATCATCTTGGTTTTCTTCAAAAACACTTCTGAACATTAGACGAATAAAAGGTGTTTTCCCTTTGTTTTTTATAATATTTACAGAATTCTCTGGAAAAATTAAGCTGTCGAGCCAATTGTTAGAAAAATATGCCCAAGCAATTTCTTTTTCTGCAATTTCTTCAAATTCATCAATTATTTCGGCGGTTACATTATCTTCTGTACCCCCAAAATCGGGGAAAGCAGAATGGTATATTTTTCCTGAAATTGGAACTAATTTATTACTATTAAATGAACATGAAGTTGCGAAAATATCATCATCGACTAATTTCCTGTATGTTCTTTCCGACCTTCCAGAGGCATCAATTCTAATATATGTATCGTCAAAATTTTCGTTCCACCACGAAATAGCATATATATTAGGATAATTTCCTGATTTAATTTCAGCAAAATAATCTTTCATCCATTTTGCTTTAGAATGAAAAAGTGAATACTTCTTTTTACATCCCGAAAAGGATAATAAAATAATTATAAAAATTAATAATAAGTTTTTATGTCTTTTAAATAAAATCAAATTCTAATCTGTCATAATAACTAAATATTTTGATGCAGCCCAGAATTCTGTAGGATTTGTAATAATTATATTGTCAAGTTTGTTTTCACCTTCTAGTTTATATGAATCTGATGGATGGCTTGTTACAATTGTACCTTTTTTTGAATAAACAGCAATTTTTGTTGTATTTCTAATGTCAATTTTTGTAAAATAATCTTTGTTAAATTTATCTTTTAATTTTGCAATTTTACCCATTCCAATAAAGCCACCTTCTTTTGTAATTACTTGGTTTTCCAGTAATTCTTTTTTTGTGCCGATAACATAGTAAGCTGTATTTATTACATCATCTTTTTCGTCTAACATTACATCTTTTTCTTCGTTATCCATTTCTAAGTCTGCAATTTCTGTAGATAAATCTTCAACTTTTATGTTTAAAACAGCTAATTGCTCGTTTAGTTGAGAAATTTCTTCGTTTTTAAGTTTTAATTGCTCTTCAAAAAGCTTGATAGTTTTTTCGAGTTGAGCAATTTTTTTGTTAGAACCGTTGTATTTCTTTTTCAGCTTATTTAATTTCTTTTGATTTTCTATCATTAACTTATAAATAGCTTCTATGTCTTGCTGTATTTGTTCTTTGTTGTCAGCCGATAATTCGCTATCAGAATTTTTATTTACAGTTATGATATTTTCTTTAGCTTTAATTGCATTTAAGTTTTCTTGAATTTCGTTAAAGTCGTTCATAAAATTTAATATTTCACCTCCTTTTACATTAGAAAGCCCTTGTAAACTATCAGCTTTAGCTTGTAGTTCTGCATATTCCGGAGATTCTTTAACATCAGTACAAGAAAGTACTGCAAACATTGTTACTATTGATAAAAAAATTAGTTTTTTCATGATTATTTAGATTTAGAGATTATAAATTCGATTATTTGATTATACATTTTTTTTACTTCGATACCTTGCTCTTTTAATTGTTGAGGAATAATACTTTCGGAACTCATTCCCGGAACAGTATTTATCTCAATAAAAATAGGTTCATTATTTTCTATAATATAATCAACCCTTACAACACCTTTACAGTTTAATATTTTATATATTTCTTTTGTTCTGTTCTGAACTTTATCGGTTAATTCTTTATTTATTCTTGCAGGAGTAATTTCCGTAGATTTCCCTTCGTATTTTGCCTCATAGTCAAAGAACTCGTTTTCGCTATCAATTTCTGTTGGAGGCAAAACTTGCAGACCTTCGGAATATTCGTAGCAACCACAAGTTACTTCTATTCCATCAATAAATTGCTCAATAATAACCTCGTTATCTTCGGCAAATGCTTTTTTTATTGCAGGCAACAAATCTTCTTTTGTTTTAACCTTAGAAATTCCGAAACTTGAACCTCCGGCATTTGGTTTTACAAAACAAGGAAGCTGAGTTTTATTTATTATTTTATCAATATTAATTTCATCTCCTGTTCTTAGCATATATGCTTTTGCAGAATTAATTCCTTCGTAATCTAATACCGCTTTGCAATAATATTTGTTAAAAGTAACAGCCGAAATTAATGAATCGGGAGTTGAATATGGAATGCCTAACAATTCAAAATATGCTTGTAATTTACCATCTTCGCCGGGAGTTCCGTGTATTGCAATTAACGCAAAATCGAATTTAATTTTTTGATTGTTATATTTGAAACTAAAATCGTCTTTATTAACAATAGTATCACAAAATTCGTCGCTTGTTACTGTCCATTCAGTAGCTTTTACATATATAGTATATGTATTGAAATCGGTTTCAATAAGTTTTCTTACTTGCTCTGCACTTTGCAGCGATATTACTGATTCAGAAGAATCTCCTCCGGCTAAAATTGCAATATTTAAACTCATTAATTTATTATTTAAATCAAAAATCAAATGTACGTTAAAAACAAATGTAAAGTAAACGATTATATCAATTTTTTATTAAAAATTCTTAACTGTTAAAAATATAACATATAAAAAACTTATTAAAGTATTTTAAACCTTTTAAAAAAAGTTGTATCTATGTAAAAAAATTTAAAACATTATTATTTATGAGAAAGTATTTATTTTTAATTATTCCGGCATTTATGTTATTTTCATGTGAAAATCCACAAAATGCTGATGCTGGTGCTGATGGAACAGATACAACAGCAACAGAACAAACAGAAGAATTACAAGTTATTAATGCTTCGGATTTTGACTCATTAGCCGAGAATTTTATTGATCAGGAGCTTGTTATTGAAGGAACTTGTGTGCATACTTGTAAGCATGGTGGTGGAAAAATGCATATTGTTGGCACTAATCCTGATGTAAGAGTTGTAGTTATGGCTACTGACGAGAGCGGTAAATTTAATGCAGATATGGAAGGTACTAAATATTTAGTTACCGGTAAAGTTCTTGAAACAAGAATTGATTCTGCTTATCTAGCAAAATGGGAAGAAGAAGTTCTTGCCGGTGAAACTGAAGGTGGCGATGGTGTAAAGCATAAACATGGAGAAGAAGGTGATAATGCCGATGCAGCAATGGAGTTAGAAATGAAATTAGCTCAAATTGACGAAATAAGAAAAGAAGTTGCTGAAAGTGAAAAAGGTTATTTATCTAACTATACTGTAGAGTGTGTTTCTTTTGAAGAGATTAAAGAATAAAGAATATAACATATTAAAAAAAGGGTATTTTAAAAAAAATACCCTTTTTTTATTATTTTTAACAGAGAATAATGCACAAATCTAATGCACTTTTTGTTTTCTGAGAATGTCAGTATATATTTTACTTAATTATTAGTTTACGAGTAATTATTCTATCACTAAGAATAATTCTTATGATATAGATGCCTTTTTCAAAATCACTAATATCAATAATTGTATTGTTTATAATATTTTGATTATAAAAAGTTTTGCCATTAATATTAAATATGCTAATGTTTTGAATATCTTTTCCTTTAACATTTACTATCTCTTTTGCAGGATTTGGATAAATTGATATTTCTTCAAAAGTATTGCTATTTATATTAGTTGGGGTACAATCTATTAAATGTTCCCATACTTGATTTACACCGGGTTCTTCGCCGGGATTTGCATACCATTTATTTTTCCAAGCAGCTCCGTTGTGTGTTATAATTGTGCCTGCATCAGGATATGCAATATCTGAATTCCAAGCCGGAGCTCCACAATCTGAATTATCAATAACTTCGAAATTTACTGAAGTTGAATCGGTGTTATTTTGTCCATCGCTTACTATTGCCCATAATGTATAAGTGCCAAATGTTGGAGCTGTCCAATTGCCGTGATAAATATTTCCACTTATATTAACAGTACTAATTTCTGTATTTAATATTCTAAAATGAACATCGTTTAATGCTCCATCTGCATCAAAAGCATTTGCTTCTAGAACAATATTAGATAGAGAGGTTTGTAGAATTGTTTCATTGTTTGAAGGGTATGTTATTGAAATAGTGGGCATACAATTTGATGTGCATTTAAAATACACTTCAACTTCATCGGTTTGTACTAAACTGTTTGTACAATGAGCTTCCATTATAACAGTTTTGTTTCCGTATGTTGTTGGTGTATATTGTGCACTCCATGTGCTGTCTGAGGTATTTGTTGCAGAAATACTTTGCCCGTTTATAACAAAATATACGTTATCAATTCCATCGGGGTGATTTGCATAACCAATAAAATTTGTACTTGTTAAATCTAAAATTGTATCAATTTGATTATGAGAATGAGATGTAATATTTATATTTATATCTGTTCCGTAAAAATAATGATAATAGGCATCTACAAATTCATATTCTGAGGCACAAGCAGGTGCTGCGTCCCAATTTACTGACCATGTCATTACACCTCTTAAGTTTGGATATATTCCATTTGCAGTGTAATTTCTTCCTGTAAAATTTGTACCGTATTGTAAATAATCAAGAGCTTTAATTACTTCGTTTGGCTGTAAATATCCTCCTGCAGGAGCTGCATCAGGGCAAGCTGGCAGTCCAATTGCTACTTGTTCTTGGTTTAATGGTGCAAAATAGATACCTGTTGATGTATTAAATCCTGTTAAAAGCATATCTGTCATTGAAACCAAAAAATCAGGTGTTGCTTGTGAATATGCTTGACCATCAAGGGCAATAACCGAGCCTGTGTTATATAGTTGTGGATGAATATAATCAAGTTCGTTTCTAATGTTATCTAATACAGCAAGCCATGCTCCTGCTGTTCCTGTATAGCTTGAATATCCTACTTGTACATAATAAACCTCCGGTGCAGTAGAAATAATAAAATCATTTCCAAAATATTGACTTATTTCGTGTATTGCATCTATTAAATTTTTTAGTTTTGGAAGTGTTATTTGATTATAATCAAAAGATGTAGGTAAACCGTCAAAGTCCATAGAACTACCCTCGAAATCTAGGTCTATACCGTCAAACCCATAGGTTTCTACAATATTAATAATACGATTTACAAAAGTATCTTTTTGTTCAGTTGTTTCTAATTCAACATGTCCATTTTGTCCACCAATGGAGATTAAAACAGCAGTTCCTTGGGTTTTTAAAGATTGAACATCTGCAATAAATTCTGCATCGTTTGCATAAAATGCAGCACTTGGTGTAAAGTATGCACTATAGCCATCTAAACCTTCGGTTTCTATAAACGATACATTTACAACATTATATTTAGGATTTACCTGATTTAGATACATAAATGGGGCTGCATAATAATCCCAATTATGCCAATAGCCGACTATTATTTTGTCGGCTAAGGGCGTAAAACTATGTGTATTTTTTTGAGAAAACGATAATTGTGCAATTATTGAAAAAAGCACTATAAAGAAACCTGATTTTATATTTATTTTTTTCATTGTAGAATTATTTTCTTGTTAAATATTTTGTTATTGGTTATTATTTTTATAAAATAAACTCCTTTTGGATAATGTTTTAAATCAATATTTTTATAATTATTTTGATTAATATAAATACTTTGCCCGTTTATATCAGTAATTTCAATTTTATTGATATTATCAGCTTCAATTGTAAATATTCCTGATGTTGGATTTGGATAAATATTAATATTGTTTATAGTTTCTGTTTCAATATCGGTAATAAGAACATAAACACAATCTGATGTATCTGTACAAAAATTTTCGGTAAGTTCAATAGCATAATTTCCGCTAGAATAAACCTCGTAATCTTGGTTGTTTGCTCCCGGTATTACTGCATAATTATTATCGCAATCAAGCCATTGATAAGAATCGGCATTTGTATTTGTTGCTGTTAGAATATTGAAGTTTTGAGTTATGTTAATATCAATTTGATTAACTGTTAATGTAAGTGTTACAATACTATCACAACCTGAACTTGTTTGATATGTATGAGAATAAACTCCTGAACTATTAAGGGTTTCTCCTGCAAAAGTATAAGTTTCACCTTGGCAAATTTCTTCAGATAAGTTGTTTGTTACATAACAATTTTGTGTTACAATAATTTTCTGAACCTTATAATCTTTACAAGAACCGTTTGGTATTAAAAACGTAATATAATGTATCCCAACTCCTGCTGTTGACGGGCTGAAAATCCCATCTGAACTACAGGCATATCCTGCAAAGTTGAAACTTCCGGAATATAGTGCACTAATGTCTTGATCGTTATCGTTTGTACTAAAAATTAATGTAGAGTTTGTATATGGAGCCGATGGTAAGAATGTTAAATTTTTGTAGTAATAGTCTTGTATTTTCTGAATTGAAAAATATTCATCGGCCGGTGGGTTTCCAATTCCATCGGTGCTGTTACCAACACCTGCACCAAACATTGCATTAATAATTCCACATTCGTTAAATTTAGAAATATGTTCGTGCCAAGTTATTGTATCACCTAATATTTCAAGTGTTGTATCTTGTGCATTATTATTCGTAAAATGTGAAAATCTTGTAGGATTATTTTCGGTAAATTTATCACCGAAAAAATAATCTATTGTACTATCTTCGTATTTATTTGTAATATTTGTTAAGTCGGGATATTGTGTTCCGTTATATGCCGAAACATAGTGTGATCCATTAATTCTACCGACAGGTAATTGCCAAAGTATCATGTCTTTTCCTGAAATTTGGTGCATTGTTTTGGCATACATCATATAGTTATCCCAATGGTCGTGGCTAAACCACCAAGGATTTGTTTCTACTCCGCTTGATGAGTACCCTTCGGCATCTAATCCGTATTTATCAATAGAAACAAAATCGGCATTATTTGATAAGATGCCACAATTTATCCCATAGTTCATTGTTAATGTTGCTGCTTGTTGAATTGTGGCTCTACCATTTGTCCAGCCCAAATCGTCATCATCTGTTCTACGCATTAAACCTTTTGCACCATTTAACCCGGGTGCCGACCATAAGTTAAGTTGCCAACCAAAAAATAGATTTGCTCCTGCTTGTCTTCTGTCGTTAATTGTTTTGTTTATTCTTTCAACTAATGTATGGATTGTTCCTGTATTTTCGGCAATTTCGCTTGCCGAAACACAAGTAGTTATTTGATTGGGATCGTTTGTTCCTAATTGAATTTCTCCCATTTGTTGCATATATCCCAAAAAGTCGGGTTCTAAAACTATACCAAATAAATCATCTCCCATAACATCTTGGCAATTATCTATGAAAATATTTAAATCTTCGAAATATTCTTTCATATATGCAGTGTCTTGTGCATGAGCTAAATCGGTTGTAAAACTTTCACCGCCATCGGGGATATTGTAATATACAAAGAATGGGATTAAACCGTATTTTAAACTGTTTGTACAATATTTTACGGTTCTTGTTGTGTCTCGCCAAGAGTTATAGTTGCCCGAAACAGCAGGTCCTCCGTTGATGTATATATAACGAACATCCATATTTTTATTAGTAAAATCTGTATCCATATCTTCCCAAAATTCTAAATCGGGTGTAATATCTTGCGATTTGTATCCAATGGAAGCATATTCAGGCATTCCCGGTATTGTTCCATCACAATAATTTATTCTGATGCCTACGTAGTAGATACCGGAGCTTGTAGTTATTTTTAAGCCTGTTCTTCCCGGGCGATTTGCACTAATATTCATTTCTGTTCCCGAAGTTGTAACATTTAATAATTCTTTGTTTCTAACTATTACTTCTGAAATGTTTTCTCCTAAATCAAAAACTTTATCATAACCCAAATTTGCTTGAATTTGTAATGGTAGGTTTGTCATATCAATACTTTCAAACAATGGATTTATTAAATTAAAAGTATAAATGCTTTGGCTTATTGTTCCACTATTGTCGGTTGCGGTAACAACATAGTTATAATTGCCGTAAGCAGTTGGTATCCAATTGTAAGAGTAGGTGTTTCCTAAGGAATTATCATATTGAAAATTTTGTCCGTTTATCAAAAAAGAAACATCTGTAATTGTACCGTCAGGGTCTGTAGCATCGGCAGAAAGTGTAATAATATCACTACCCAAATTGTATAAAGTGTTTATATTTAAGTTGTTTGATGGGTAAATATTAGATATTACCGGTGGTGTTGAGTTTGCAACTTGAATTGTTCCTTCTAGAATACTTTTACCTAGCTCGTCATCAGTTGCAATAATTTTTATCGGAAAAATCCCATAAGATGATGGTGTCCAATCTACAGAGTACTGGTTGCCTGAGTTATTTATCGGATTTAATGATACATTGTCAATCAAGATCTCCAGATTAGAAATTATTCCATCGGCATCGTTAATTGTAGTAATAATTGGAATTGTGCTTAAACTAGTTTGTATGTTTACAGAATTAACTGCTGTTGATTGAATTTCAGGTAGTTTGTTTAGTACAGAACAAACTGCAATAAATTTCCATGTGCCACCTTGACTAGGTATATCATTTTTTGTCCAATATTGTGCATGATAAATTATACCATTGTACTGAACATCGATATCAAGGTTTGAAGGTCCGTAAATTAAAGCTGTATCCCAATCAGCTATTGGGGTACAATCCATTGTGGGATAATTTTGACTTGAACAAATTCCGGCATTTGTCCACGAACTTGTAGTTAAAGGGTTTTCGCCTTGTGTCCAATAGTTTGCAGTATATAAACTATCGTTATAAGAACAATAATCACCACCATTGTAGGCAATTGAGGCGTTCCATTGTGGTATAGTGCAATCTATTAGCTCAATAATTTTTATATTTGTAAGAAATGTGCTGTCTAAATTTCCTGTGCTCGTTGTCATGTATCCTTTTACAGGATATGTTCCAAAACTATTTGTTGACCACGAAACGCTGTATTGATTTCCGCTTACAAGACTTGCGTTGTATGTTATACCGTCAATAATAGCATAAACAGATGAAACTGAACCGGATTGTGCACTTGCTTCAAAAAATAATTCCATATTTACATTTGGCTCGGCAGAGTAAACTCTAAAAGTTTGTCCTTGGGAGTAATTAATTTGCGAAAAAATATTTATCGAAAACATTAAGAATAATATGAGTACTAGTTTTTTCATTACTTTTTTTTTTGATGATTAAAGTGAAAAAATAATAAAGACTAAAAGCACTGTAATTAGTGCTTTTAGTAAAGAAGAACTATCTTTTTATTATTTTAAAAGAATAAGTTAAACCTTTATTGGTTTTTACTTTTATAATATATAAACCGTTTTTATTATTGATATTAAAATCAACTATGTCAGTATTGTTAAATTCAAAAACGGATACAGTTTCTCCCAATATATTTGTTATTTCAACGTCAATTTTATCTTGTATTTCGTTAAAGTTTATAAACACTTTTTCATTTGTGGGATTAGGATAACAGCTAATTTCTATATCTTTTTTTTCTTCTGTAATATTTGTATTACCACAGAAAACATCATTTATAGCATCAACTAAGACGGTACTTTCTATAACACCGGAACCTGGTGATGTTTCAATATAATCGCCTGTAATTTCCCAGATAATTGCTCCACGTAGGTTATTATCAACAATATATTGTGCTTTTAGTGAGATAGATTGAACATCATCGTAAGAAACAAAAGTAAGTAAATCATCTTTTCCTGTCAAGTATGGAACTTTTGCTATATCGTCCCAATGCTCGTCGAATAAGCTCATGTTTTCCAGAACATTATAATATAAAGGGGTTCCATCGTCGTCGGCAAAAGTTTGTGTGTCGCCTTGTCCGGTAGAAGCAACAAATAAATCGGGGGTTCCGCTAGTTTTTGCAGAACGACCATAAAAAGCAACACCAGCAGTTATTTTATTTGGGTTAACATTGTAGAAATTTGTAAGTTTTGTAACAGCAGAATCCAGATTAAATCCTGGATGCCCAAAATCTTGATCCGGCTTGTAAAGTGGGGCATTATGATTTGTTTGAGAATCGAAAGCACCATAAAAATCGTATGTCATTAAATTAATAATATCAAGATATTGACTAACAACCGGCCAATCTACATCTTCCATTTTTGCAGGGTCGGCACTAACGGCAGCAGTTAAATACATTGTTTTTCCGATAGAGTCACCATAATTGTCAATAGCTGTTCTAATTTCTTGTAAAAACAAATTAAAATTATCTTTATCGGCAGATGAACCTCCGTGCTCTTCATAGCCGGGGTACTCCCAGTCGATATCAATTCCATCGAAATTGTATTGATTTATAAGGTTTACACATGCTTGTGCAAATGTTGCTCTTTTTGTTGCATCGGCGGCAATTGCAGGAAAATTACTTGATAAAGTCCAACCTCCTATTGATGGTAAAACTAAGACATCGTTGTTGTGAGCAATGTCTATAAGCGAAGTGTTAGGGTAATAAGTGTCGTTTCCTTGTGACCAATCGTGTTCTCCAAGTAATAAATTTTCATCAGCCCATGAATCTGTGAGTGAAATTGTTCCGTCTGTTTCGGGACGCATGAAACAATAGTTTATAATTGTATATTTAGAATAATCAATTGATTGCGGATTAACTAAATGGCTTCTGTCGTACCATTGCCAATTCGGGTAATAACCCACAATTTCTTTGCATGGTGATTGTGCAATAATAAGTTTTCCTAAAAATAAAATAACAGTAAGTAGAATAGTTTTTCTCATAATTGAAATATTTATTAGTTATTAATTTATGTGCAAATAACAATTTTTTATAACAGTAAACAAGTGATATCTTTCTCACATATTAAATTAACGATATCAAATATGTAATATCTTGAAAATAAAGACTGTGATGTAGTTTTTTGTGATTTTTAATCTTTATCAGATTGTTAATATACAATCTGAAATTATATAAATAACCTGAGTTCGATTAATACTTTGTTCTCAGTTTCAAATAATTAGTTTTTTACGAAGCTCTAGTATGCTATTTGTTTTCTAAATTTTTTTGGAAGAATGTTGGAGTTACTCCCGTATATTTTTTAAAAGCTCTGTAGAAAGTTGCAATAGAATTGTAGCCAACTTCCGATGCAATGGAGTCTATGGTATAATTTAGCGAATAGTCTGACATTAATAAGACTTTTGCGTCTTCTATTCTTAGTTCATTAATTAAATCAGTATAATTTGTGTTAAAATTTTCTTTTAAAACCTGAGATAAGTATGTTTTGTTAGTTCCTATTATTTCTACAAGTTTATCTAGTGTTATATTTGTATCAAGGTATATTTTATCATCAATAATTTTTTTGTTTATCAATTCAACTATTCTTTGTCGTTCATTTAAATTTAAAGAAGAATTTAAGTATTTTATATTATCTTCAAGTTTAAGTTCTTTTGGATCAACAAATTGTTTTAATCGTTTTATTTCTTTTTTGTAATTTATTTCGTTAATGTTACTTTGAACAATTTTTGTGTAAGCTTTTTTAATTTTTAGTTTAAAGATAATAAATCCTGTCATAAATAGAATTATTAATGAAAATAGTATGGTGAAAAATATCATTCTGTAGCGAATTGTTTTTAATTTTTCGTTAACAAGTTTGTTTTTATATTCTAGGTTTACTATTTCTTTTTCTTTATTGTTTATTTTATTTAACATTTTTATTTTTAGGATTGTATTCTTCTTTTTTTCTAAATCTATTGTATCTTTAATGTTAAGATAATTTTTAATGTTATTGTATGATTCTTTGAGTTTCCCTTTGCTCTCGTTTATTTTAGATAATAATAAATATGACTCAGCTAAATCGTTATTAACAGGACTATCATTACCAAATTCTATTGACATATTAATGTATTTTAAAGCAGAATCTAAGTTGTTTTTCTTAAAATATACTGAAGCTTTAACATAGGTTAGAATTAATAATTTTCTTTTATTATTTAATTCTAAAGCTAAAGGAAAAATTTCATCAATATGTTTAATTGCTTCTTTGTATTTACCTGTAGTATATTCAATATAAGCAATATTATTAATTAAAGATATTTTTAAATCCTTAAATTTTTTGAATGATAATTTATTTATATGTTGAATTGCAGACTGATAATTTTTTAGAGAAAGTTCGTATTTGTTTTGTTTGCTGTATAAAATTCCTAATCGATTTAATATAAAAGGTATTTTATAATCTTCATTTTTTTGTTTAGCATAATGAAGGGCTTTTTCAAGAATTTCTATTGCTTCAGCATCATTATCAAATGCATTGTAGACATACCCAATATCCATATAACAATTAATCATATTAATTGTATCTTTATGATTCTCGAAATAGCTTATTGCTTTTAAAGAATAACTTAATGATTTTTCGGGAGCTTCAATCAAATTGTAAAAATATGCTAAATCTCTTTGAAACAAGGCTACTAAACTGTCGTTTTTCTTGTTTTTGGCACATCTTAATCCTTCAATAGTATTTGTTAAAGCATTTGTTATGTTGTCTTCCTCAATATATATTGAATTAAGCTCCCTTCTTAAAAAATAATCGCAACTTGTATTTTTTTTTATTTCTTTTTTTAAACTGTCTATTTTTACATTATTTGATATAGTAAATAAAGAATAAAATATTAACAATAAAAATAAAAAAAATCTCATATGCAGTTTTTTAAATCACTGCAATTTAATAATTATTTTATTAATGATATCTTTTTAACAAATATTTTTTCTTTGGTTTTTATTTTACATAAATAAATTCCTTCTTCTTGTTCCGACAAGTCGAAAGAAGTATTTGCTACAAAGCTGTTGTTGAATATTTTTTCTGAAATCTTTCTGCCTGTTAAATCATATATAGAAATATTAATATCGCCTAAAACTTCAGTATCAATGTCAACAAAAACAATATCCTTTGTTGGGTTAGGATATATCTGGATTGTAGGTATATATGTGTCAGTATTATTTAAGTAAGTAATATCTCCAAGAACAAACGAATATGAAAATGATTTTCCAAAGTCCGGTTCAAATATTTTATACGTAGTCCACGAAGTTCCGCTTTTTAAGCGAATTGTTCCGGTTCCTTGCGATGAATTTGCCCAAAAGTCCAGACCATCATTCCCTGTGTCAATCATTTCTAAAGTATAGCAACCTGTTGAAATGTTGAGTGTATCGTAATAATACGAATTTGCACTTAATCCCGATTTTGAGAAAACAATATTTCCTTCTTCGTCTTTAACTACATACGAATTTTGATCCGCATAATTATTTGTTTGAAGATAAATATACAATACATCATCGTACATATCCGGTAAAATAAATTCTGATGTTTGTGTGTTATTACTTACATATTCATCAGTGCTTCCGTTTGGTTCGCTAACCGATGCTTCAAAAATATTAGATCCATCACCAATCCAAAACGATGCTTCTTGAATTGGTAGAGCAATAGTTTCTTTTTCATCAAAAGCTAGGTTTCCTGTCCAATTATATTCTTTTGTTGTTCCGCCAACAACACCGTAAGTTATTTTGCAAGATGTAAGAGCTGTTGAGCCGGTATTTCTAATTGTTACTGTTGGCTCGTAGCAAACAGGGTTTACTCTTCCGTACTCAATTCTATTTGATGGGCGTTGTATTTCAACTAGTTCTACATCGTTTGTGAAATTTGGAGATGAATAACTAACTAATTGACAATTTACAATATATCTGCTATCTCCGGAACCTGCAGTAACTCCATAGTCTATATTTACAGTTCCTCCCTGACTAACGTAAGATGTAATTTCATCTTCACGTAAATTGCTGGGAGCTCCCGGACACCAACCTGCTCGGTCGTAAACCCATGTTCCACCTTGTGGGAAAATAGGATTATCGGCACATTCTTTCCAAACTTGCCATTGAAATTCGTTGCTACCACCATCTAAATTAACAAAATGTGTTCTTGCTATAAATTCTCCTTCTTGCCCATGACCGGTTATTGTAGTTCGTATCTTATATGTTTCGGCATTTGTATTTAACTGAATATCACGTGGCTCAAAATATTTATTTGCGATAATATCTTGATAATTTCTTTGTGTTCCTGCTCTCCAAATTTGTTGTATATCTACAACATCTCTGGCGGGAGTTCCTTCTTTAAAAACGAATTTTATATCTAAATCTTCTTGGCGTGTACCACCTGTTAAAAATATTCTTTTTTCGCCTTTTAATATTGGAGCAAAATCTGTAACATCAAAAGTCCAAGTTTTACCTTCTTGCCCCAAATCTAAATATAAACCGTATGGTGTTACAAACGACATTATCTCAAATATACTTGGGTATTTATTATAATATTCTAATTCTGTTATAGTTATAGTGTCTTCGGCATAAACAAAAATAGTATCAATAATTGTTTGGTTTTCATCGTAAACATACATTTTGCCTGCTTGATAATAATAGTTTGTATCAACTATTTCTAAATCGGTTCCTACAACTTGATATTGGATTACCATGTTTTGATTATTCAAAGTAGAATCTATTTCATTAATTGTATCAATTGTTGTAGTATAACTACCTTGTATAAAAGTTGTATTCGGACGATATGTGCTAGAAATAAAATTTTTGAAAAGTTCACTTCCTCTGTATGTTTTCCATGTAGGAACACCATCGTGAGTACCCGATACATTATTTTGTGATATATCTGAAACAGTGTTTCCTGAGCCATCATTTAAATTAAAATAATTAATTAAATGAGAATATTCAGGGTGTGTTCCGTCAACTTGTTTATACATCCAATTTTGTATTTCTGTTTGTGTTAGTTCTTTATCCCAAACCGAAAACTCATCAATATTTCCATAATATGGATAGCTCCCGGCAACATTAGAACCAAAATTAAATACATCTATATCAATAGGATTTGTTTTTCCTGTTCCCGACATCCAAATTTCTCCATCTAAATATATATACATTTCACCTGTTGTTGCATTTTTTGTAAATGCCCAATGATGCCATTGTCCCGCCATTTCGTCTGTAGTGGCAGTTTTGTTAATTCTATCGTAGTTTCCTGTATTTCCACAATCCCAATAAATTCCGGAATTACCCCAAGGCAAATGAGCATGAACTTGGCGGCGGTTTAAATTATCTTTTGCTTCAAAAGCTGATGTGTTAACAGGTAAAATATCAGGATTTCCATAAGCCCAAAATACAACAGAAACTTGGTTTACTACCGATGAATAATCAGAGTTTGTAATATCTACTTTACCTGAAGCCGAAAATTCCATAAATCCATCATTACCATTGTTTAAAAGAGCCATATTTGCTCCTGTATCATGACTTTTTACAATAGAACTGTTGCCATTTGTAGAGTTAGTAAAACTAAATTCTAATAAAATATTAGATGTTCCGTCCCAAGTAAAGTTATTATAAAAGTTAAACTGATTTATTCCATTTGTAAGTTGTGTGTTTAAGAAATATACTTCAGTAAATCCTTCAGTTTCGGGGAAAGTATCATTTAATTCTGTTTGTGAGGTTTGTTTCATTCTAATACGCAAGAAATTTACATCATCGCCGGCATTTACTATATCTAGTTTTAAACCGGTAATATCTCCTGCAGTAAGTCCGGCTGCAGTAAGTTCGCTTGCTGTCCACAAATATTGAGATTTTGCTGCTTTGTTCCCATTTGCAAAAGGATAGTTTAAATTCTCGGTTCCATTTCCTATGTTTGCTTCAACTTCTGATATAACAGAATTGTAAATCATATTATATTGATTAAAACTGTAGTATGTATATGTTGGTTGAGTTGTGTAATCGTAATCGGTTCCACTAAAATTAGAAATAGTATAAGAATCGTGTGTAGCTTTAATCGAATCAGTCTTTGTCGAATCTTCTATAAACGTATTGCAACTATAATCCCATTCCCCGCAACCTATATCGTTTGGGGCTCCTTGTGTTGAAACCAACCCATTTTTACAACGCATGCTGTATTCCATTGTAATTTTCTCGTAAGTAGTTCCATCATCAGGTGGAAATTGAAAAACATAATCACGACCTAGGCTGTCGTATGTTAGTGTTTGAATTACAGTTGTTTGCGAAATTCCAATAAATGATATTAAGCTCAATGATAATAATAAAAATGTTCTCATAAGGTAAATAAATTAGTAGTTTAGGCATCAAATTTAATAATAAGTATAGTATTAAGTACTATATATTATTGTAAAAAATAAAATGTAGAAGTTTATTTTGTAAAAATATCTGATATAATGTAATTTAGGATATAAGATTTGTAGGCTTGTATAGTTGTATAATGCAGCTTTATTTATTATTGTGAATAATAAATTTTTGATTTATATTTATTTTCTTAATTTCGAAAAATTAATATTCAATATAATTATATGAATTAATAAGCTTATTATGAGAAAAATAATTACTTTGCTTTTAGCAATATCTTTAATAAATTTTGTTTTTGCACAAGAAATATTACCAAAATCGTATTCAAACTTTATCATAAGAAATGATAGCTTGATTTTTGTGAACCAATCGGGAATAGAGATTCCGCAAATGGATATAAAGACTAAATATAAATATAGTAACTTTGCAGCCAATCCAATAGGAACAGAAAAAGGAATAGCATTCGATTTTAAAAACCCTGATTTTAACGGTTATATGTTTTTTGGCTTAATTAATTATAAAGATGCAAAGTATGCTTATCCTGTTTATCAGTATATAAAATTACAAATAAAAAAAGGAAAAGCAGAAATAGATTTATCGTGGCTTGCAGCAGAATACGATATGATTGATTGGCAAATAAACGGAAAAGGAACTTTAGGTTATAGAATTATTGATGGAGATGGGCAGTTTGTTTATGATGCTTGTGTAAATTTTAAAGGAACAGGTCCATTTACTATTGCACCAACTGTAATAGAAGGTCCTTTTTTAGCCGATGTAAAACCAGATGGCGTAACAATCTGGTATAAAACAAACTTTAAAGTTAAAACTTTTGTAACTGTTGATAATACTGATTTTTATGATGAAAACGAAACCTATTATCATGAGTTTAAGATTAAAGAATTAAAATCTAACACAAAATATTCTTACAATGTAACTTGCGATGATTTTAAATACAGATACAAATTTAAAACAGCACCCGAATATGGTTCAGATGAGAAATTTACATTTGCTTATGCCAGCGATTGCCGTGCAGGTTCCGGTTCCGGCGAAAGAGAAATTTACGGAGTAAATGCATATATGATGAAACGTATAATGGCTCTTGCTTCTAAAGAAAATGCTGCTTTTATGCAATTTTCGGGCGATTTAATAGATGGTTATACAAACTCTAAAGAGGATATTAATTTGCAGTATGCTAATTTTAAACAATCTATAGAAACTTTTGCACATTATATTCCAATCTATGTAGCAATGGGAAATCACGAAAGTTTAGAAAGTTCCTTTCGTATACAAGGAACAAGATATCCAATAATGATTGATAATTTCCCTTTTGAAACTGAAAGCTCAGAGGCAGTCTTTGCCAAAAATTTTGTTAATCCGGTTAGCGATTTAGTTAGCGAAGACGGTTCTGAATACGACCCTGATAAAAAGACTATGGATTTTCCCTCGTATAAAGAAAATGTATATTATTATACTTATGGAAATACCGCTATAATTGTTTTAAATTCAAATTATTGGTATGCTCCGCTTATTATGCAATTTCCAAATACAAGTGGTAACTTGCATGGCTATATTATGGATAATCAGTTAGCTTGGTTAGAAAAAACTGTAGCTAAATTTGAAAATGATGATAAGATAAAACATATTTTTATTACTCAACATACTCCTGCTTTCCCAAATGGTGGTCATTCAAAAGACGATATGTGGTATTCCGGACAAAATTACCCACGTGCAGTTGTGGCAGGCAAAGAGGTTAAAAAAGGAATTATTGAACGCAGAGATGAATTTTTAGATATCATAATAAATAAAAATACAAAGGTAGTTGCAATGCTAACAGGCGATGAACATAACTATTGCAAACTGAAAATTTCTGAGGATATGAAAAGATATCCAAAGGAATATGACCAAGAAAAATTAAAGTTAAACCGACAAATTTATCAAATAAATAATGGTGCGGCAGGTGCACCTTATTATGCACAAGAGGTCTTGCCTTGGAGCGATCACACAAGTGGTTTTACTACTCAAAATGCTCTTGTTTTAATCGATGTTGATGGTGATAAAATTTCGGTTCGTGTTGTAAACCCTGATACTTTAGAGGAGATTGAGAATTATATACTCAGATAATGGGAGTTTTAAAAATTAGTTTTTCAACAATAAATAATCTTTGCTAACTTTGCGTAAAAACATTGCGTTTTTTACGAGAAAGAATAGAATAGATGAAACATTTAAGTATTAAAGACTTATCGGAAGAAGACCGACCACGCGAAAAACTCTTGCAAAATGGAGTTTCGGCATTGAGTAATGCTGAACTTTTAGCAATTGTGCTTGGCTCGGGAAACCGAGAGCAATCGGCAGTAGATTTGGCTAAAGAAATGCTTAATAATTCAGATAACGATTTAAATAAATTTGGCAGATTAAGCCTAAGCGATTTAACACAATTTAAAGGGGTAGGTGAGGCAAAAGCTATTGCTGTTATTGCTACACTCGAACTTGGTCGCAGAAGAAAATTATCGGAAGTTTCAAAATTGCAAGCAATAAGAGGAAGTAAAGATGTTTTTGAAATATTTAATGATATTTTAACAGATTTAGATTATGAAGAATTTTGGGCAATATTTCTAAATCGTGGAAATAAAATATTGAAAAAATATAAAGTAAGCCAAGGAGGTCTGTCGGGTACTGTTACCGATGTCAGGTTAATTGTGAAAGAGGCAATATTGCAACTTGCAAGTGGTATTATTTTAGTACATAATCACCCTTCGGGAAATCTTAAACCTAGTGAGCAAGATATTGAATTGACAAAAAAAATATCGGATGCTGCAAAATATTTCGATATTAATGTTTTAGATCATTTAATTATTGGAGGAGGTAATTATTACAGTTTTGCTGATGATGGAGTTTTACCATCATAAACAATAATATTGTAAGTTATTACGTTTTTACATAGCTTTATAACCAAAAACATAAATTTATGAATTACCGAAATCTACTTTTTAGTTTTACTGTGCTTTTTATTATTATCGCTGCCAAAAGCGATTTACCAAAAGAGTTTACTTTAAAAAATTTTGAAAAAACTTTAGTAAAAATTCAAGCTAATTTATATGCTTCTAAATATGAAACAACAAATTTGCAATACACCACATTTTTAAAAGAACTGAAAAAAGAAGGTAAAATACAAGAATATGCTCTTGCAAATATCGATAGTATGAATTGGAAAACCCGGCAAGCATATAACGATCCGTACATAGAATTTTATCATAGGCACGAAGCATATAAAAATTATCCTGTAATAAATATTAACCTGAGTTCGATTAATACTTTGTCCTCAGTTTCAAATAATTAGTTTTTAAACGCAACAAATTATTGTAACACTATCGGGATAATGTAAGATAATTTGGTAAAGTTTAGGAGCTAATTATT
>Ga0256913_10000554_pt1 | contig 19551 bp, 12 predicted proteins | sample Axial_MatmetaG_FD_185970 | JGI IMG/M metagenome (GOLD analysis project Ga0256913, IMG submission 185970) | Deep-sea worm associated microbial mat communities from Axial Seamount, Juan de Fuca Ridge, Pacific Ocean - Axial_Mat | ecosystem: Environmental > Aquatic > Marine > Oceanic > Microbial... | reverse complement strand
ATTCCAGGCAGCGACAATAATACGCCTGCTGTCCGGATTGTTTTTTATCTGCTCAATGACCATGCTTATCTGGTCAATACCATCCCCGTTCCAGTTACGCCACTGGGCACCGTACACAGGCCCCAGGTCGCCGTTTTCGTTGGCCCACTCATTCCATATCCTTACTCCGTGATCCTGTAAATATTTAACATTGGTATCTCCCTTCAGGAACCAGAGCAATTCATAAATAATTGATTTCAAATGGAGTTTTTTGGTTGTCAGTAAAGGGAACCCTTCCTGAAGATCAAATCTCATTTGCGGTCCGAAGACACTAATGGTTCCCGTTCCCGTCCGGTCGGTTTTTTCTATCCCGTTTTCCAGCACATGCTCCAAAAGTTCAAGATATTGCTTCATATTGAATTTTAAATGAAAATTTATATTTCCGGATTGCGGGCTCAAAGTTATTAACATATTCTGATACAACAGATGTCCGGCAGGTAAAAAATACACACAGGATATCACTTTGAATATCAGCATATAGAGCTGTTAATTGTTATATTACGATAGATGTTTCCAGGTTGAAATGCAGCTTCCTGTTAAATGAAAACATCTTTGCAACTATTTGTTAAAAAACAAGATTACCTTACATTTACCCGGTTTTTAAATCAGAACAACATGGGAATTAAGTTTCGAATTACCGTCATGAACTTCCTGCAATTTTTTGTATGGGGGGCATGGTTGCTTTCGTTTGGGAAATATCTTGGTGCAACACTCGGATTTAAAGGAGAAGAAATCGGTGCAATATTTATGACGCTGGGTATTGCCTCGCTGTTTATGCCCGGTTTGATGGGTATTGTTGCCGATCGCTGGCTGAGTGCTAACAAGCTATATGCCTTTATCCATATCGCCGGAGCATTCCTCTTGTTTCTTGCAGCCCAGGAAACAGAATTTGGCCCTCTTTACGCGGTCATGCTGCTTTACCTAATGCTTTATATGCCTACAATTGCTCTTGACAATACTGTTTCGTATTGTCTGCTTGAGAAAAACGGATACGATATTATTAAAGATTTTCCTCCCATCAGGGTATGGGGAACGGTAGGATTTATCCTTGCCGTTTGGTTAATTGACCTGTTGGGATGGGGATTGAGCAATTACCAGTTGTATTTTTCGGCTGCTTTTTCACTTATTCTTGGTATTTATTCACTTACTCTTCCCAATTGTGGTATTGAAAGATCGCCCAAAAAGAAGACTTTGGTTCAGGCTTTGGGACTGGATGCGCTGGTATTGTTCAAAGACAAAAAAATGGCCATCTTTTTTATTTTTTCCATGTTACTCGGAGCAGCACTACAAATTACCAATATGTGGGGCGAGGCATTCCTGCATGATTTTGGAAAGATCGCACGTTATAAAGACGCTTTCGCCGTTACACACAATGGAATACTGATGTCCATCTCACAGATTTCCGAAACGCTGTTTATCTTAACCATTCCCTTTTTCCTGAAGAAGTTTGGTATTAAAAAAGTGATGTTGATGAGTATGTTTGCCTGGGTATTTCGATTCGGGTTATTCGGAATCGGATCGCCTGAAGGTATCGGCCTCATTATCCTTGTCCTTTCGATGATTATATACGGTATGGCATTTGATTTCTTCAACATTTCGGGTTCACTGTTTGTTGAAATGGAAGCAGAACCACGTATCAGGGCCAGTGCCCAGGGGTTGTTTATGATCATGACTAACGGACTTGGCGCCATGATGGGTGCTTATGGCAGTGGTGTGATTATCCAGATGTACACCCATGACGGCATGCGGAATTGGCAGGATATCTGGTTTATTTTTGCAGGATACTCACTGGTGATAGCCATTACGTTTATGTTCCTGTTCAAATACAAACACAAGCCGGAGGCAATGAATAATGAGGAAGTATAATCAGCCGGATTTTTGCTTCCGTTTGTTTATCTCGTCCCGGATACGCGACGCCTCTTCAAAATCTTCCTCAGCGACAGCGCTTTGCAGCATTTCATCCAGTTCGTCCAGCGTGTAATCTTCATATCCTTTCCTTACTCCTGAAGGTGCTTCTTCTTTCGTTTCTTCCATACCTGAACCGGCAACATCTTCCTGTGAGATCCCTGCAGCTTCAATGATATGTTCATATGCATAAATCGGGCATCCGAACCTGATGGCCAGGGCCACCGCATCAGAAGTCCTGCTGTCGATCTCACTGACCTTACCGTCTTTTTCACATACAAGTTTAGAAAAGAAAATACCCTCTTCAAACTTATTGATAACGACTTCAAGAACCTGAATACCGTAATGCGCAGCAAAATTCTTGAACAGATCATGGGTCATCGGGCGTGTCGGCTTCATGTTTTCCAGATGTATGGCAATAGCCTGCGCTTCAAAGCCTCCGATAATGATCGGCAACCTTTTACTCCCGCCTTTAACTCCTAAAATCAAGGCATAGGCACCACTTTGTGACTGGCTGTAAGATAATCCTACTATTTCGAGTTGAACTTTTTTCATTGCTTCCGGAAAAAGAGGTTATAAAAGTAGAAAACTTTTTCTCTGTCTGCTACACATGCACCAAATGTTTTTGCGTTTTTACTAACATTTCACCAAACAAGCATTCGGTTAACAATCAATTTTATAGCCTGTCGGATATATTTTTTTAACAAATCATTTGATTTAATAACAAAATAAAGAAAATTAATGGATATAATGATAGAATTTATATTTTAGCGCCTTCCTTTGCAATCGTTTGAAATTTAATATTAACAAATAAAATGTTGCTATGAAAAAGTTGTTATCGGCTTTATTTTTATTAACCGCTCCTTTCCTTGCTTCAGCAAGTGAGGCTGATTTGGTAATTCCCGCAGGAATGAAGGATGAGACTATCCTGTACTGGGGATTTCTTGTTATTCTCGGCGGATTTTTATTCGGGCTCTATCAATTTACAAAAGTTAAAAAATTAAGGGCACACAAATCGATGCTTGACGTAGCTGACGTCATCTATCAGACAGGAAAGACTTATCTTGTCCAACAAGGAAGATTCCTTGCTATTCTTTTCCTCTTTATCGGCACTGCCGTCGCCTTTTATTTCGGATGGCTTTCCGAAGCTCATTTTGGCATTGGGGGTGTAATTATGATTCTGGGATGGACTGTGATAGGTATTCTTGGGTCATATAGTGTTGCCTGGTTCGGTATTCGGATGAATACCCTTGCTAACTCAAGGATGGCTTTTGCTTCTCTTGAGAAAAGGCCCATCAAACTGTTGAATATCCCACTGACAGCAGGTATGAGTATCGGTGTTGTCCTGATCTCTCTTGAGCTGGTGATGATGCTGATCATCCTGATGTTTGTACCGGGTGAATATGCAGGAGCCAGTTTCATCGGCTTTGCTATCGGTGAATCACTTGGCGCTTCTGCTTTAAGGATTGCCGGTGGTATTTTCACAAAAATCGCCGACATCGGTTCCGACCTGATGAAAGTGATCTTTAAAATTGGTGAAGACGACCCGCGTAACCCCGGCACTATTGCCGACTGTGTGGGTGACAATGCCGGTGACAGTGTAGGCCCTACAGCTGACGGTTTTGAAACTTATGGCGTAACAGGTGTAGCTCTGATTTCTTTCATTATTCTGGCCGTTACCGATGCTTCGTTACAGGTTGAATTATTGACATGGATTTTCGTGATGCGTATCCTGATGATCATGACATCCATACTCTCCTACTGGGTTAACGGATGGCTTACAGATGCCAAATATAAAAATTCAGAAGACCTTGATTTTGAGAAGCCACTAACTTCCCTCGTGTGGATCACTTCTTTATTTTCCATTATAGCTACTTTCCTGGCCAGTTACTTTACTATTTATGATCTGCCGCACAATATGTGGATTGTCCTTTCGGTTATCATCAGTGCCGGTACATTAGGTGCTGCCCTGATCCCCGAATTCACAAAAATATTTACGAGTCCTAAATCAAAGCATGTTAACGAAGTAGTAGAAGCTTCCAAAAAAGGTGGCGCTTCCCTGAACATTCTGTCGGGTCTGGTTGCCGGAAACTTCAGTGCTTTCTGGATGGGTATGGTATTCTTCCTGTTGATGTTCATCGGTTATTATGCCAGCACCTTCGGATTGGGGAATATTATGATCTATCCTTCGATCTTTGCTTTCGGTCTGGTTGCTTTCGGTTTTCTCGGTATGGGTCCGGTGACAATTGCCGTTGACAGTTATGGTCCGGTTACCGACAATGCGCAGTCTATCTATGAACTTTCGCTGATTGAAGAAAATCAGAAAGAAGTTACTCCTGAGATTGAAAAAGATTTCGGTTTCACACCGGATTTTGAAAAATCAAAATATTATCTCGAAGCCAATGACGGTGCGGGAAACACCTTTAAAGCAACAGCTAAACCGGTATTAATCGGTACAGCTGTAGTAGGTGCCACAACGATGATCTTTTCGCTGATCCTGGTAATCAATAAAACACTGGGAGTTGCACCGGAAATGATCCTTAATGTATTAAATCCGTACACAATCCTCGGTTTCCTGCTTGGTGGTGCTGTTATTTATTGGTTTACGGGCGCTTCCATCCAGGCTGTAACGACGGGTGCTGCCCGTGCCACGGAATATATCAAGGAGAACATTAATCTTGACCCCAACGCACCTAAAAAAGCAGACGTTGCGAAGTCCAAGGAAGTAGTTCAGATCTGTACGGTCTATGCACAAAAAGGGATGTGGAACATTTTTATTGCTCTGTTCTCCTTTGCACTGGCCTTTGCTTTCCTGGCAGCTCCTGCCGGACTAACCGAAAGCATGAGAGGTGAAGAAGCGCTTAGCTATTCATTACCTGTTTCGCTGTTTATCGGTTATTTGCTTTCCATTGCTTTCTTCGGACTTTATCAGGCTATCTTTATGGCTAATGCCGGTGGTGCCTGGGATAACGCCAAAAAAGTAATTGAAGTGGATATGCAGGAAAAAGGAACTGACCTTCACGCTGCTTCCGTTGTTGGTGACACTGTTGGTGACCCGTATAAAGATACCTCTTCGGTAGCTATGAACCCGGTCATTAAGTTTACCACGCTTTTCGGATTACTGGCTATGGAAATTGCTCTTTCAGCCTCTTTCAGGGATATTGCTCCTTATATCGGCGGAGCATTCCTGATCATTGCTTTGGTATTTGTTTACAGGTCATTCTATAAAATGAGAATTAACCAGTAAATCAATAAAAATAAAATAATATGAAGGAGGGGGAAACCCCTCCTTTTTTATTTTAAACAATATCTTTGCACTTCCCAAAATGAAAAATGGACAGAATAGTTTTAACAGTATTAATTTTAATAGCGGTTATATTATGCTCCTGTAACCGCAATCCGGAAAGCAACATTGGCACCGGACAGACTGATTATGTCATTGACAAATATATTCAGCAGTTAAAGAAAACATCGAATACCGACAGTCTGGAATACATAATCGGCAATCAATTACATGAACTGGAAAGCAGTGCTTCCGACAGTGTAACGGCAGGCTATCTGAAACAAGTCGGCATGCTGTATTACAACCATTCGGAATATGCAAAAGCAGCTGGTTATTTTCACCGGTCAGAACAATTATACAACCGTGCCGGAATGAAACTACAGGCAACACAAATGCTTGCCAATCAAGCTGTAATTAAAGAACTAAGAGGAAATTATAAAGAAGCTGTTAAGAATTACCTTCGCGCTGCAGAACTATTCGATCAATTGGGAGACAGCACCTCACTGGCATCTGTCTGGACAAACATCGGTGTGGTTTATGAAGAAATGGGCCTGGCGTCCAAAGCTATTTATTATGATCATAAAAGCCTCCGTTTAAAACTAAGAATGCACGACACATTAAGCGCAGCAAGTAATTATAATAATTTGGGTGTTGTTTATTCCGAATTATACGATCTTCCCGATTCAGCTCTCTTTTATTACAAAAAGGCCTCGGAAATATATGATCGAAACAAAACACCAAATTTTCACAGGGCACAAGCCAAAAACAACCTGGGAATGGTATATATCAAACTTAAAAAATTTGAACTTGCCAAGAAAAATCTGACCATGGCCAAATCCATGTTCGATACAATAGGGAATGTACAAGGCCAGGCCACCACCCAAAGATATTTCGGTGAATTATTCCTGGCTATCGGGAAATACCAACAGGCCCTGGAAGCTTTCCGAGAAGCATTTGAACTGTTTAAACGCATAGATGACAAAAAAAGCCAGATGGAAATGGGAAACCTGTTATCCAAAGTTTACATCATCAACGGGCAATATGGCGATGCTGCCAAAATCATGCAGGTTTGCGATGCTCTGAAAGATACTTTGTTGAGTGTTGAAAGCCAAACGGTCATTGCGGAAATGGAAACAAAATATCAAGTGGGAGAAAAAAACAAAACCATCAGATTATTAAAGCTGGAGGAAGAATTGCACCGTAAACAGATCAAAAATCAAACAATCCTCATCTCACTCCTATCCGTCATTTTCATTCTGCTTGTTCTGATATTCTATTTCATTTATCACAAAAACAAACTCAATCAGAAACAACTCCGTCTCGAGTTGCAGAATTACCTTTTAACGGTTAACAAATTACAAAACGAAATGGAGAAGAAAGGAGACTGCTTTAAATTTCCGGAAAACAGAATAAAAGAGTTTGAACTTTCCGATCGTGAAACGGAAGTATTGAAATATATTGCCCAAGGATATAAAAACGCTCAAATTGCCGAAAAACTTTTTGTCAGCGAAAACACCATCAAGACACACATTAAAAATATCTACACAAAACTGGACGTAAAAAACCGTGTAGAAGCTCTGAAAAAGGTAGATATCGTTTAACATGCTGTTACCAAGCAGTTTCTGAAGTTTAGTTTTTTTCTTGTGATGCTTAAATTCACCCTTTCGGGTGAAGGAATTCAGATATTTTGTCCGTTGATTTGCACCTGAATTCAAATACAGGATATGCGATTTAAACAAATAATCAGTTTTGCCGTAATGATTATCATTTCCCTGACTTCTGTTGCTCAGAATACCGAAAAAAATTCGATACAGTCAGGAATCATAAAATATACTTTTAACGGCCTTTCGCAGGGAACCGAACGGGTTTGTTTTGACGATTATGGCAGACATATTTCCTATTTAAAAGTAACAACAAGTTTTTCTTCTGAAATTCATTACGATTCGGCATTTATCCTTGTCCGGCATGATAGTTTGTTTGAATATGATTTGACTAGTCACAAACTTATCCGGCAAATTGACGCAAGCTCCTCCGGTGAGATCAGCCGGAATTTTATCTCTCCCGAAATTATTGCAGCACTCGGTTTTAACCATGTTGGTCATGAAACAATCGCCGGAAAAGACTGCCAGAAATATACGAACGAAAGCGGAAACATCTGGGTGTGGCATAATATTGTTTTAAAATCGGAAACAGAAATAATGCATACCGTCCTGACCACTGAAGCCGTTGAGATACAAACAAATATTATCATCCCTGAAGAATATTTTAAGAACCCAATTAGAAATCAATTATTAACCCATTAAACAATTAAAAAATGAACACATTATTAAAAATTACATTTACCATCATTTTACCCTTGTTAATTTTTACCGCATGTAACAAAACCGACGATCCGATTAATCCGGATCCCGGATCAAATGATCATCCCGTTTTATGGAGTTACGACATTGGCTTTGGAAGCATGTCAGACGTAATTCCGGCCCTCGACGAACAAGACAATATTTATTTTTCCATTTACGATATGGAAACCGGTTCTGTCGTCGTATTTGCTCTTGACAAAGACGGAAATCAAATATGGAAAAATACGGTAACAGCTAATGAAACCGAGAAAGTTACTTACAGCAACGGCATCATATTCGTCGTCACGGGCGACCCCGTAGCCGTTTATGCCATGGAAGCATCATCAGGCAATATGCTCTGGTCGAAAGACTACTCGGAAGAATACGATTTTACGTGGATGCCGCAATTGACTGTCAACAATAACAAAATATATCTTTTATCAGGTCAGTTCTTCTATGGTTATCTGTTGGCTCTCGACTTCAGCGGAAACGAAGTTTGGGTAAAACAAATACCCTCTATGGGCACCGGCTTCTGTCTGAATTCCGACAATAACAAACTTTACTTTTATGATGACACACATATTTACCGCTATGATGATAACGGTTCAGCGTGTGACTCAATCTGGGCTTATCCTTTATCGTCAAAAAAGAACAGCCGGAACGAGCGCGGTTTATTTCCCGAGATTGTAATTGGTTCCAATGCCAATATTTTTATGCGTGACGACATGAACATACTTGTGCTCACTTCAGGGGGTGATTTGGTTAAAAAAATCACACTGGAAGAAAGTTTCACTCAATCGTTAAGTAATATCATTCTCACAGCCAACAACGACATCATTATTGCTAACGGCAATCTGGTAAAACTCAGTTCCTCCGGAGATAAGGAGTGGGAAAGCGACATCCACGACGGTCAGCTGGTTAACCCGTATTTCGCCAAAGCCCCGGTTCTGGCAGGTAACGGTAATTTTTACGATGCCCAGACATTTGGCCTTTACTCTGTAAAATCTAACGGTTCACTCAACTGGAAAGTAAATCCCGAAAACGGCGGCACAGAAGAATACGGCAATCTGCACCCACCAGTATTAACACACAACGGTAACATCATCAGTGTTTCTTCCGAACAGAGCAAAGTCAGATGTTTTAAAGGTGACGGAAATGGCCTTGCCAACGGTGGATGGCCAAAAATATACGGCGATTATGGAAATACCTGCGCCAGATAAACATTATAATAAAATCACAAATTCATGAAGAAAGTAACTTTCATACTCCTGGCCATCATTCTGCTGGCTGCGGCACAAGGGTGTAAAAAACATACGGATGATCCGGAGCCGGAACCCAATCCGGACCCTTCGGAAGTGATTATTGCCGACAACACCAAAGTGATGGATCTGGAAACGCGGGCTGCCATCAGTCAGATTGACACAACAAATTTCACCTTCACTTTTACAGGTGAAACGACATTGCTGAGTCAATTAAAAACAGGTGATATACTTGTGGACAGTGCTTCCGAGTTTGCCCGCTACGGCTATTTACGAAAAGTTACCGGCATACAGTCCGCCAAGGGCCAGACAACGGTAACAACAGCCCCGGCCGGGCTAACGGAAGCTATCCTGCAAGGATCTATTGATTTCAATAGCGGCCGGCTCAGGACAGACCAGATAGACAGGGTGGAACTGGCAGAAGGTGTTACGCTGAAAACCAGCCGGGAAACAGATTTTACCGTTTTCGATATGGACTACGACATGACATTTGGTTCCGGCAATGATAAAATCACCGTTGAAGGCAATACTTCGCTCGACATTGAGATATTCTTTAAATTCGACTGGGATTATTGTATTTTATGCGCTCCTCCCGAAGTGGAGGTTACATTATTTGAGTCTGGCGTTGAGCTGAATCAAAGCGCCTCCGTTAACGTGACATCGCAATACGGTGCCAGCATTGAAAATCGCATTCCGGTTGCAACTTTCTATTTTGAACCGTGGACTTTTACCATTGGGCCCGTACCCGTTGTCTTTGTTCCCAAAGTTGAATTGTTCATAGAAGTTGACGGAAGCCTTACGGCAGAATTTTCCACAGGAGCTACCGAAGCCTTTTCAGGGCGGCTGGGATCGCGTTACACTTCCGACGACGGATGGAGTATGATCAAAGAAAAGACATTCTCTTTTGATTATTATCCTCCGCAAATGGATGTATCGGCACATGTTGATGCCGGTGCAGGTCCCGAAGTAAGTTTGATGCTCTATGGTGTTGCCGGTCCCTACACCAATGTCACATCCTGCATTAGTCTTGACGCAGAGCTGCATAATGGCACAAACAACTGGGATATGGAATACAAAGTAGGAGTTAAAGCCGAAGCAGGCATTAAAATTGATGTCATGCTCTTTGAGGACGAATGGGGGAAATCCATTTGCCTGTTTGAACAAACGCTGATGCATCTTGACAATGAGCCAATGGAAACGGGTATCTTTTTCGAAAGTCCTGTTGACGACAGCTGGCTGGCTCTCGGAAGCCAGACAACGCTGAAAGCCCGCGTGACCGGTGCAGCACCTTCTTCTGTAGAGTTTCTCGTGGATGGCGAAGTGATTGGCAGTCTGAGCAATGAACCCTGGGAACTTACGTGGGATACCCAACCGGCCGATTACGGCGATCACACCCTTGTAGTCAACGACATTATAGGAGGACAAGTCATCGCTTCCGACACCATTCATATCCGCTTGTTAAATGCCGTCTGGGAAATTATTGACCTTAGCAACCTGAACCAGAGTGAGCAAACCATCAACCATGATGTTTTCTTCTCCGGATCTGACGAAGGCTGGATGGTTGGCGGAAGCGGCTACGGAATAGAGGGATATATGCTGCACACAACCGATGGCGGACAATCATGGACAAATATAGCACCGGATAATTTCTTTGTTGCATTGATGCAAATTGTATTCTTAAACAACAACGAAATACTGGCCAGGGCTTTCGACGGCAAAGTATACTCATCACTCACCTGGGCCCCGCTCACTTACCACATCAATAATGAAGAAATCGGTTATACCTATGACAACTTTGATGTTAACAGCATTGACATAACCAGTGACGGAAATTTGATTGCTGTCGGCAACTATTATAACTCGGAAAATTATACCATTCACGTTGCCAGGGCTGCTTCCGGAGAATTCGAACCCTTATTAAACAATTTTACTCAAATACCCTATTATTACGATGATATGCCTTCTGCACCTTATGTTTATTTCAGAAATAATAAGGGCATCGTATTCAACCTTAAAGACCAGGGAAATCCGTTACGACAATACATTATGCTATCGGATGACGGTGGATTTTCCTGGGAAAACATGACGTTAAACGCATCAGGTATTACCCGTGATGATGATATCTATGGAGCATTTTTTCTGAATGAACAAAAAGGATGGCTCGTAGGCCGCGAAAGCCAGGGATATGCTGTTGTACTGAGGACAGAAGATGGCGGAGCAAGCTGGGAGAAGTTTACTGCAGAAGAAGTATATGGCTTTGGTTCCGTATGGTTTTTAAGTACCAAAGAAGGTTATGCAACCGTAAATGCCATTGATATGGGAGACGAAATTCACGTCAAACTCTACCATACACTGGATGGCGGCGAAAGCTGGGACCCCATTAGCCTGGTACACACCATACATCCCATGAAAAAAGTGTTTTTTAAAGGCCCGTATTTAGGATTTACCGTTGGCGGCGGATCAGATACATACAGATTTACCGTGGCAAAATAGTTTTCATTCGATAATTTTTGATTATTCCAGGCTGCCTTACCGGCAGCCTTTTTTTTTAACCCGGAAAATCCGTCACCTTTGCTTTTCTGCACCTCTTCGACCTCAAAATCAGGCACTTTGTTTGATTTATACCTGTAAACAGAATTTATGACTGTAACATCTTACACAACCTTGACTTCATTGTACAACAACCATTAAGGTTCACAATATCTGTTAATAAAATCCGTAAAACCCGTAGTAAATAGCCCCTTAAAAAGCAGGTAAAATAGGTCGAAATAAACTACTTTTGCAGCCAGTCAGTATTATGTTAACTTATTCACATATGAACAACAATAATTTTCTTTTCCGCCATATAGGTCCCGGTGTAGACGAAACACAAACCATGCTTAAAACCATGGGTCTTTCTTCTCTGGATCAGTTGATTGATGAAACCATTCCCAAAGCTATCAGGTTAAAAGAGCCTTTAGAAGCAGAGGACGGTATGACCGAATACGACTATCTGAACCATATCAGGAATGTAGCGAAGAAAAACAAGATCTATAAGTCCTATATCGGCCTGGGATATTACAATACGATTGTTCCTTCCGTGATTTTGCGAAATGTATTTGAGAATCCCGGCTGGTACACATCATACACACCCTACCAGGCAGAAATTTCTCAGGGGCGCCTCGAAGCTTTGTTAAATTTTCAGACAATGGTTTCCGATCTGACCGGATTGCCGCTGGCCAACGCCTCTTTGCTGGACGAAGGAACGGCAGCCGCCGAAGCCATGCTGATGTTTTTTCACGCACGCCCCCGGGCACTGGCCAAAGCCGGAGCCAACAGGTTCCTTGTTTCGTCAGAAATGTTTCCGCAAACACTGGATGTACTGAAAATAAGGGCTGCTTCAAGAGATATCAAATTGGTGATATGTGAAGAAAAAGACTTTAAGTTTACCGAAGACACTTTCGGATGCATGCTGCAATATCCCGATCAAAAGGGTGCAATCAGAGATTATGAGGATATCATAGCTAAAGCCAACGAACACAATGTTCCTGTGGCCGTTGCTGCAGACTTAATGAGCCTGGCTCTGTTAACTCCTCCGGGAGAATGGGGCGCTCAGGTTGTTTTTGGCAATTCGCAGCGTTTCGGCGTACCTTTGGGTTACGGCGGGCCTCACGCTGCCTTTTTTGCCACTACGGACGACTACAAACGGGTAATCCCCGGCAGAATTATCGGTATCTCCAAAGATGTGAACGGCAACAATGCTTATCGCATGGCCTTGCAAACCCGTGAACAACATATCAAGCGGGAACGAGCTACTTCCAATATCTGCACAGCACAGGCACTGCTGGCCATCATGTCGGGATTTTACGGCGTTTACCATGGAAAAGACGGTATTCTGAAGATTGCCAATAAGATTCACATGCTGGCAACCGGACTGGACAAAGCCGCTCAGAAACTCGGTTTTCAGCAAAAAAATAAATATTTTTTCGACACGCTCTATATCCAGCTTGCAGAAGGTGTTAATCAGGAGGCGATTCGTGAAACAGCCCTGAAAAACGGCGTCAACCTCAGGTATTTTGAGGACGGAAAACATATCGGTATCAGCATCGACGAAACGACGACTGAAAACGATGTGGCACTGGTTGTTGCCATACTGGCCAAAGCTGCAGGTAAAGAAACTTTTGAACTTAAGTTTGAACCTGTTAAAGGCAGCAACTCTGAAAATATATCGCAAAAATACCGCCGCACAACAACTTTTATGGAACATCCGGTTTTCAACACCTATCATTCGGAAACCGACATGATGCGTTATCTGAAGAAGCTGGAGAACAAAGATATTGCCCTGAACCGCTCGATGATCCCTCTGGGGTCGTGCACCATGAAACTGAATGCAGCTACAACCATGATGCCGGTAAGCTGGCCTGAATTTACGGATATCCATCCGTTTGTTCCGGCGGAACAAGCTAAAGGTTATCACCATATCATTGACGAAATGGAAAAGGTCCTTTGCGAAGTCACAGGATTCTCAGCTATCTCATTCCAGCCCAACTCCGGTGCTGCCGGTGAATACACCGGGCTGATGGTGATCCGTGAATACCAGAAAAGCAAAGGCGAAGGACACAGGAATGTTTGCCTGATACCGGCTTCTGCTCACGGAACAAACCCGGCCAGTGCCGTCATGGCCGGTATGCAGGTGGTCGTGGTGAAAACAGACGAACACGGAAACATTGATATGGATGACCTGCGCGAGAAAGCGGAAATCCACAAAGATGACCTTTCAGCCATTATGGTTACCTATCCTTCCACACACGGGGTGTTTGAAGAAGGAATTATTGATCTCATTAAAATCATCCACGACAATGGCGGCCAGGTTTACATGGACGGTGCCAATATGAATGCTCAGGTAGGGCTTACCAGTCCCGGTTTTATCGGTGCCGACGTGTGCCATCTGAACCTGCACAAAACATTCGGCATCCCTCACGGAGGTGGCGGCCCGGGTGTCGGACCTATTGGCGTGGCGGAACATCTGAAAGAGTTTCTCCCCTCCCACCTGTTCGTAGAAACAGGCGGCAAAGAAGGCATTCCCGCTGTTGCCTCGGCACCTTTCGGCAGTGCACTGGTCCTGCTGATTTCTTACGGATATTTGAAACTGCTCGGAGGTAATGGTTTGACGGAAGTAACGAAATATGCCATTCTGAATGCCAACTACCTGCTACACCAGTTAAAAGCCCACTACCCTATCCTTTATACAGGTAAAAATGGCCGGGTGGGACACGAGATGATTCTCGACTGCAACCAGTTCAGTAAATCAGCCGGTATTACGGTGGTGGATATCGCCAAACGGATGATGGACTATGGTTTCCATGCACCTACTGTGGCCTTTCCTGTCCACGGCACACTGATGGTGGAACCTACTGAAAGTGAATCGCTGGGTGAGCTGAATTATTTCATTGATGCTATGAAGTCTATCAGAGAAGAGATAAAAGCGGTGGAAGAAGGCAAAGCGGAAAAGAAAAACAATCTGGTTTCCAATGCCCCACACACGGCGGAGATGGTCATCGCAGATGATTATGCTTTCCCATACTCCCGCGAGGAGGCAGCTTATCCGCTGGCCTGGGTGCGCGACAACAAATATTTTCCGCCTGTGGGCAAGATTGATGATGCTTACGGTGACAGAAACCTCTGTGCCTGTCTGCCTGTTTCCGATTACGAAGGGCCCGTGATTGATGTGAAGGAGAAAGAATTATAAGAAGGATATTATTTCACCGGTAAGAATACAAATCTGCGACTATCTGTATCATCTGTGTGCTATCAGAATGGAACACGGATTGGGTTGATCTGCACAGATCAAATCGGTAAAGTTCATATTTTATTACAAGCAGGAAATTCGCTCAGCCTGTCCAAATCTCCCATGACGCTTCTGCCTGGAGTTCCAGCATACGTTGTCCGTTCATCGTAATACAACCCTTTTCACGCCCTCTTTTCAGGAATAAGGTTTCTTCGGGATTGTAAATAAGATCATACAAAATATGGTCTGAGGTAAGATATTGATAAGGAACTTCAGGAGCTTCATGGACCAAAGGATACATCCCCAGAGGTGTTGTGTTAATCAACAAATGACGGCTTTCAATGATCTTCTCCGTAAGGTCTGCATAACCGAGCTGATCTTCAGTAAGGTTTCGGCTAACATAGTGAAAAGGTATCTGTAATCTATCCAGCACATATGCCACCGCTTTAGCGGCTCCCCCTGTTCCAAGTATCAGAGCTGAAATGTTTTGCCGGTCTTTTATCAATGGCTCCAGTGTTTTTTCAAACCCAACGACATCCGTATTAAATGCATGGATAACGGGCTCACCTCCCGCTCTTTCAATCTTCAGGGTGTTCACCGAACCAACTTGCTTTGCCACAGGATCTAACGTATCCACCAGTTGCAGAATATCTTCTTTGTACGGGATCGTTACGTTCAGTCCCGCTAATTCAGGATTGCTCCGGATTATCTCCCTAACCTCTTCAACATCATCAATCTCAAAAAGAGAATATTTCGCTTCAACACCCAGGTTCTCAAACTTCCTGTTAAAATAAGCCTGAGAAAACGAATGAGACAGTTGCTTACCGATCAGTCCGTAGGTTTTCATTATTTAACCTTTTGTGGTTTTTCCACCATCCCGGCACTGCTTTCCATCCACCAGATAGCCGCCACTCCCGCAACCATAATAATAAGGGCTATGAAAAGCTCAGCACTCAGATGCGGCAGGAAATAATCGTAACCGACCACTTTCACTTTTTCGCCGAAAGTTTGTTCTATCGGATCTTTCCATGGCCAGATAATTCCCAGCGACCCAAGGATAAATCCCGTCAAAGCAGCGATTGTCTGGTCGCGGTAATTTTTAAACACCCACGACAGCAAATGGGCAAAACTGATGAGTCCGACCACTACACCGATGAATACCGGAAATAAAACGGCCATATCCCTGTTGTTAATGGCGTCAATGGCCACCAATTGGTAATTGCCCATCAGGATTAGAACAAACGAACCGGATAATCCGGGCAGGATCATGGAGCAGACGGCTACCACGCCACAAAGGATGAGATACCAGAAATTATCATTCTGTGTTGCCGGTGTCAGGAAAGTGAACATTAAAGCAATAACTGTTCCCAGCAGGAAAAAAAGATAGACCGTAAACCGCCACCGATCCACTGTTTTTCCGACAAAATAAACCGAAGCCAGTATCAATCCGAAAAAGAAGGACCAGATATAAACAGGATAGTGCTCAAACAAAAAGCCGAAAACTTTGGCCAGCAATACAATAGCCACAATAGCTCCGGCAAATACGGCCACTAAAAAAAACAAATCGGTACGTTCTGCAAACGCTTTCCATTTTCCGGTGAAAAATAATTTAACAGCGGTCAGGTCAAACGATTTTAACGCAAAGATAAGGCGTTCAAAAATCCCTGTGATCAAAGCGATTGTTCCGCCTGATACACCGGGAATGATATTGGCGATGCCCATCCCTACTCCTTTAAAAAACAATATCACGTACTCTTTCATCCTTATTTGATCAGTTTTTTAATGATTTTCAATTTGTTTTTAAACGGTGCATATCTGACCGGAACATCCAGCCATGTACCGCGGTAGACCACTGGTTTCTGATGTGAAAATGTCTCAAAACTGAACTTACCATGATATTTTCCCATACCGCTGCTGCCGGTACCGCCAAACGGTAAACTGCTGAAGGTGAAATGCATCAGCGTATCATTAACAGTAACACCGCCGGAAGGAACAGATGCCAGAACCTTTTTAATATGTTTCTTGTTGTTGGAAAAATAGTACAAAGACAAAGGATTAGGACACTTTCTCAGAATGTCCATTAATTCGTCCAGACTATTGTAAGTCAGCACGGGCAGGATCGGGCCGAAAATCTCCGATTGCATCACCGGCAGATTGAAATCCGCCTCATCAATAATGGTCGGCTCGAAAAAACGTTCTGCTATATCATAATTCCCTCCCCAATAAACATTGCTTCCTTCCAACATAGCTATCAGCCGTTCCATATTCGGCCTGTTAATGATATGGGGATACTCAGGGTTATTTTTCAAATCGTCTCCGTAAAACTTTTTGACAGCCGCCACCAGTTCAGGCAACAATTTTTCTTTCACACTTTCATGGACTACCAGACAATTTGGGGCGATGCAAGTTTGCCCGGCATTGATCAATTTTCCCCATATAATCCGGCGGGCTGCCAGCTTAACATTTACATCCTTATCTACGATACAGGGACTTCTTCCTCCAAGCTCCAGTGTAACAGGGATCAGTTTCGGGGCTGCGGCTTCCAGGACAATTCGCCCGATACGTTCACTGCCTGTGAAAAAGATATGGCCAAAATGCAGTTTCAACAGTTCTTTAGCCGTTTCGGCCCCGCCTGTTATCACTTTGATATATTCCTCTCCAAAAGTTTCACCAATTATCTTTTCTATGACACGGCTGGTTTCAACCGACATTTCAGAAGGTTTGACAATCACCGTATTTCCTGCCGAGATAGCTCCGACCAAAGGCACCAGAACAAGTTGTAATGGATAGTTCCACGGCGACATGATCAGGACAGTTCCTTTCGGTTCATTTGTCAGATAGCCTGAAGCAGGAAAAGAAGTTAAAGGTGTTTTTACTTTCCGTGGTTTTGCCCACTTTTTCAGATGCCGAATGTGGTTCGACAACTCCTCCAATACAAAACCTATCTCTGTAGCATACGATTCAAATTCGGATTTACGCAGGTCTTTATACAGAGCTTCATAGATCAGCTTTTCATTACGAAGAACCGCCTCTTTGAACTTTTTTAACTGTTGAAGGCGAAAATTAATCTCCAGCGTTTCCCCAGACAGAAAATAAGCCTGTTGTTTTTGAAAAAGCGGGGCAAACTTCGATTCCGGCATTATGTTAATATTAATTTTCTGACCCTTTGTAAATACCCAACAGTTCAACAAAACGTGACTCTTCCATCAGTTCGGGCATAAAATCAAGCAGTTCCTGGTGTTTGCTGAAATTAAGTTTTAGGGCATTCTCGATATAATAGTATGCTTGTCTAACTTTACCGGATTTGTACAGATAAGCTGCCAGTCTGTACCATAAAGTGGCGTCGTTTTTATTTTTGGCAAGGGCCTTCTCGATAATTTCAATGGCTTTCTCATAGCCGCTGCTCAGACTTATCGAATAAGAATAGTTCACCCACGCTTCCACATATTTGGCATCGCTTTCCACAATTTCTTCAAACAAGGCCTCGGCCTTTTCCAGCCAGCCTCGCTTCAGCGACAGGACAGCCAGTTCATATTTAAAGTCATTGTTCAGCGGCATCAGCTCAATGGCTCTTTCGTAATATTTTACCGCCGTCTGGTCGTTCCCCTGCTTGATAAACATTCTGCCGATCCCGGCCCAGGCTTCTGCCAGCTTATCATCCAGCTCCAGCGCCCGGTTAAAATGAACCATTGCCTGATGGATATCATTCATATTCTCGTACGACTCGCCGATATAATAATGCGTGATGGCTTCCTCTTCCTCGTAGTTGAAAGTTTCTTTATAATACCTGATTGACTTGTCGTAATGTTTCAGGCCGGAATAAGAATTGGCAATATTAAAATAGGCCGAAGCAAACGTTTCGTCAATGGCTGTGACAAATTCGTATGCTTCAATGGCTTTTTCGTATAATTCCAGTGTATTGTAAAAGATACCCAGATTAAACCAGGCCGTTTTGGAATACGGATTTTCATCCAGGAACTCCGAAAAGAAACCGACGGCTTCTTCTTCCCGTCCGGTAATCTCAAAAAAGAATGAAATTTCGTTGATCAGGTTCTCGGAATGAGGATTGATCTGCAGTGCTTTTTTCAGGTGCTCTATAGCTTTAGGGTAATCATTCAGGTTTTCGTATTCAAAAGCGATATTAGCATAAATATCTTCCTGGCTCTCAGTGTAGGGTAAGGCTTTCTTATACTCTTTGATCGCCAGCTCAAATTTATTCATCAGGCTGTAGATCTCCGCTTTGTTGATATAAACCTCTTCATTGGCCGGCTCGAGCATCTCCACATAATTCAGTAACTCCAGTGCCTCGTAATATTTCTTACGATAGGCCATCACCCTGGCTTTCCGGATACTAAAAGACGGGCTGGACGGATAAACCTGCAGCGCATGATCAACGGCTTTCTCCGACATCTTCATATCATGCGTGTCATAATAGTAATCTATGATGGCCTCATACTCATCCACATCGAAAAACAGTTGCTCACCATTTTCGAGCATCCCCTCAAATTTCTCAATCAACTGTTCAATATTCTTTCCTTCCATCCAGGAAAAATCGTCTCCCATAACCGTTCTTTTTCAGATATTTAATTCACTGCAAAATTAATAATACTTTCCATACCTAAATTACAATCTTTTTTTAATGTTTTGACAACAAGTTGCAGAACTTATAAACCGGAATTTAACTTCCGCTGTTGAATAATTCCCGCAGGTACATCAGTAATACGGCATCTGTCAAGGATAGATTTTTCCCTACATTTGCGTTAGTAAAAAGATAAAGCATGGTATTGATCAAATCCATCTCCGGCATCCGGGGTACAATCGGAGGACATACAGGCAACAACCTGACGCCTCTTGATATAGTCAGATTTACAGCAGCTTTCGGAACATTTGTTAAGAACAAGTTCCGTGGAGAAAAAATTCTTTTTGTGACAGGGCGAGATGCCCGTATCTCCGGAGAAA
>Ga0256913_10000553_pt1 | contig 19563 bp, 18 predicted proteins | sample Axial_MatmetaG_FD_185970 | JGI IMG/M metagenome (GOLD analysis project Ga0256913, IMG submission 185970) | Deep-sea worm associated microbial mat communities from Axial Seamount, Juan de Fuca Ridge, Pacific Ocean - Axial_Mat | ecosystem: Environmental > Aquatic > Marine > Oceanic > Microbial... | reverse complement strand
TCTTTAATTGTTTTCAAAATAGCTCGCTATTTATCAAAAAATTAAATTATCTCTGAAAAATTATGAAAATATTGTTGAAAAACTAATTTTTAGAACTTCCCTGTATTAAATTTGTTAAAAATACAATTATGAGGAAAATTCTTAAGTATCAAATATGGCAATTTTTAATTGCTCTTATTTTATCAATATTAATTAAATTGTTTGTAGTTGATTTAATTGGAGTTAGTAATGGAGAATTGCTAGGTATAAAAACAAGTTTATGGTTTTGGATTGCTATTTCTATACCAATAATTCATCAGTTTTATGTGGCTTTTGTATGGAGGTTCGAATTATATAAAAATGTTTTTACATCTTATTTTGGAATAAAAAAAGCTTTTAAATTCTATTCAATTGGTTTTTCTGTTTTGTTTGTTGCTAGGCTGATATCAATTATTTTTTTAGCTGTAAGTAATAAAAATACATTACAAATAAATTCAATTATAGTTTATATTCTTGTTGTTTTGATTGTTCCTTTGGTTGTATATCTGTTTTATTCCGTTAAAAAATATTTTACTGTTGAAAGAGCATATGGTATAGACCATTTCGATAAAAACTATAATGTAGCTTATGTTAAAAAAGGTATTTTTAAATATACAAATAACGGAATGTATGTTTTTGGTTTAATGATACTTTATTTACCGGGTTTATTGCTTTTCTCTAAAGCTGCAATTATTGCTGCTATATTTAATCATATTTTTATTTGGGCTCATTACTATTTTACCGAATTACCCGATATGAAAGAGATTTACGGTAAAACTCCCAAATAAGACCTTATAGTTCTTTTAATAATTTTAGATATAAATCAATTGCTTCTCTTTTTTTATCATCAAGTTTATATTTAATACTTTTTGTAATGTAATTTTTGAATTCCTTATCGGATAAACTAGGAGAAATATTACTTAATTTATCAATATTATTTAAACCAAAATTTAGTGCAGAATTAAAATTATTAATAAATTCTTTTGATAAAGATTTATTGCTAACCCATAGTGCAAAAACAAAAGGAAGCTTTGTAAATTTATACCATTCCTCAGATAAATCGTAAACAAATTTATATTTGTTTTTTAATTCAAAAGCTCTATCACCAATAACTACGCCTGCGGTGTGGTTTTTTATTTCCGATATGTATTCGCTGTTGCCATTTTCCCATTCCGGAGAAATATTCCAAAAGTTTTTTGCAAGTATTTTTGTTAAATTATTCGATGTATTAGATTGATAGTCAAGAAGTATTGTTTTTATTTCATTAAGTTCAACATCAGAAAAAAGAAAAACAGAATCAACTTTGTTTTTAGCAGCAATACAAAAATCAGAAATTACCTCAGAATTATTAATTTTTGGCAAAGCAGCAACAGGAATTAAACCAATATCAACTTCATTAGCTGATAATTTCTTAGCACAATCAGAAGGAATATCTTTTTGTAAATCTATCCGGTTTATTATTTCAGAATTTTCTAAACCATAGATAAAAGATAAGGAATTTGTATAAGATACAACTGATATTTTTATTTTATTCATAACTTACAACTCCACAAAAATTTCCTTAACCAATCTGGTAAGAATTTTTTCAGATTTCTGAGCAACTTCTTGCACTTCTTCGTGTGTAACTTCCACAATATTACCTTCAACACCAAGGTCGGTAATAATAGAAAAAGCAAAGCATGGAATATCAATATGGCGGGCAACAATAACTTCAGGAATGGTTGACATACCAACAGCATCGGCACCAATAATTCGCATATATTTATACTCGGCAGGTGTTTCAAAACTAGGACCCGATACTCCTGCATAAACTCCTTCTTGGAGTTTTATATTCATTTTTTTTGCTGTGTTTTTTACCAAATCCATAATAGCATAATCGTATGGTTTGCCCATATCAGGGAAACGTGGTCCAAGTTCATCGAAGTTTTTACCAATAAGCGGATTTGTAGCAAAAAGATTTATATGATCGTTTATCATCATAATATCTCCAACTTCAAAATCAGGGTTTATTCCACCGGCTGCATTAGAAAGTAAAAGTTTTTCTATGCCTAAATATTTTAAAACTCGCACAGGAAACGAAAGTTCTTGCATTGAGTATCCTTCGTAAAAATGAAAGCGACCTTGCATGGCAACTACTTTTTTACCCGATAAAGTTCCTAAAATTAGATTTCCTGAATGTCCTTTTACGGTAGAAACAGGAAAATGTGGAATTTCTGAGTAGGGTATTGTATGCTCAATTTTTATTTCGTTAACTAAACCGCCTAAACCGGTTCCTAGAATAATTCCTACCTTAGGTTTATAACTTTTTGTTTTACTCTTGATAAAATTTGTAGCTTCGTTTATTCTTTTTAACATAATCGATAATTTGTTTATTAAATATCTTCTTTTGGTCTTGATCTAAAAAGTCAACTTCAATAGGAATATAATAGATTGGTAAGTCTTTTATTATATCAATATACTTGCTGTCTATTAATCTATTATAGTCTTTTTCTGTGGTTATTAATATTTTGTTTTTGTTTTCTGTATTCTCGTATTTATTCAATATTTTATTAAAATCATCACTTGTCCATTTATGATGGTCAGAGAATTTTAATTTTATAATGTTATCAGTAAACTTTTTTAAATATTTGTATAATGGTTTTGGATTTTCTATTCCTGTAAAAACAATAAATGTATCAACATAAGATAAATCAATACTATTATTATTAAAAATATTTATTGGTGCTCCGTAATTAAACGTAGTAAAGTAAAGAGATTGATAAGGATATAAATTCAAATCTTTTTCTAAAATTCTACGTTTTATAGGCTTAATGTCTTTTGGCGATTTTGAGATAAAAATAATATGAGCTCTATCTTTTTCTCGTGCAGGTTCTCGTAAATTTCCAGCAGGTAAGATATGGTCTTTAGATATTGGATTGTAGTAGTCTATCAATAAAATATTCATTCCGGGTTTAACATGTCTGTGTTGAAAAGCATCATCTAAAATAATAGTGTTAACATCATTATTTTCAAGCAGTTTGTTTATACCTCTAACTCTTTTAGAATCAACTGCAACAGTAATATCTTTAAACTTTCTTTTTATTTGAACAGGTTCGTCACCAATTGTTTTTGATGTAGAATTCTCATCAGCTAAAATAAATCCTTTTGTATTTCTACCGTAACCTCTGCTTAATAATGCTATATTATAATCTTCTCGTAAAAAATTAATAATATACTCAGAATGAGGTGTTTTGCCAGTGCCACCAACAGAAATATTTCCTACAGATATTACAGGAATATCAAATTCGTGTTGTTTAATAATCTTATAGTCAAATAGCTTATTTCTAAACCAAACAATAAAACCATATATCATTGACAATGGAAATAAAATAAGACGATATTTACTAGCTTTACTCACAGTTTCTTTTCAATTCGGCTGTAAAATACAAAAAATGTTTAAATACTGAAAATTTGTAAATATAAATTGTATAAACATTAAAACTATTAGCATTAACAATAGTTTAATAACTTTCAAAAAAATCAAACAAATAAACCGAAATTTATTATTATTTTTGAATGATAATAAATATCTAAAGCTATGGAAATATTAGATGGTAAAAAATTAGCAACAGAGCTAAAAGAAGAAATAAAAACTGAGGTAGAACAATTAGTTATTAATGGAGTAAAGCGTCCACATTTAGCAGCTGTATTAGTTGGTAACGATGGAGCAAGCGAAACTTATGTAGCAAGTAAAGTAAAATCTTGCGAGCAAGTTGGTTTTGAGTCTTCTATGTTGCGTTTCGATGAAAACATTACCGAAGAAGAATTATTGCAAGCTGTAGATAAACTAAATAAGGATTCAAAAATTGATGGCTTTATTGTGCAATTACCATTACCAAAGCATATAAACGAAGATAAAGTAATAGAAGCTATAGCTCCCGAAAAAGATGTTGATGGTTTTCATCCTGTAAATGTTGGTCGTATGGTAATTGGTTTACCAGCTTTTATTTCGGCAACACCAGCCGGTATTATGGAAATGCTTAAACGATACAAAATTGATACACAAGGAAAACATTGTGTTGTTGTTGGGCGTAGTAATATTGTTGGTAAGCCAATGAGCATTTTAATGTCTCAAAAATCTGAGTTTGCAAATGCAACTGTAACTATGTGCCATAGCAGAACAAAAAATATGGCAGAAATTACTCGCACAGCCGATATTCTTATTGTAGCACTTGGCTCGGCAGAATTTGTTAAAGCAGATATGGTTAAGCAGGGTGCAGTTGTTATAGATGTTGGAATTACAAGAGTGAAATCTGACAAAACAAAATCGGGTTGGAAACTAAAAGGTGATGTAGATTTTGAAGAAGTTGCCGAAAAATGTAGTTATATTACACCTGTACCGGGTGGAGTAGGTCCTTTAACAATTGTTTCTTTGCTAAGAAACACACTACTTGCAGCTGAGAAAAAGATTTATAAGTAAACTATAGTTAGATTTGACCCGTCCTAAAAAATGTCTACACTAAAAAGTAGATTATGTATAAACAATGATGGAGTAACAAGGTGTTACAGTGAGAATTTTAAATTGAAAATTTTATCCGAACGGTAAGCATAAGAAGATGTAGCGTTATACAAAGCTATTTCAGTTCTATAATTCAAAGAGTTAAATTTGCAAGCTTTTAACCCGCATTATTAAAACAGAATACCGGTGTATATTTTTGTTAATTAACTGCTTACAAGTTTTTATGGGTTTTTAGGTGAATAATGTGGGTTAAAACAGCATAAAATTGTTAATTTTGAAAGAAATAAGTTAAGTAACATATAATAATAAACTAATGGAAGTAGTAATAGGAATAGATATAGGCGGAACAAATACCGAATACGGTTTAATAAACCGAGAAGGAGAAGTTTTGTTATCGGGTAAACTGCATACACCGGATTTTGAAGAAGCCGAAAAGTTTGTTATTGCTTTATCAGATAAAATAAAAAACATTATTCGTGGTAGCGATTACGATTTAAAAGGAATTGGAATTGGTGTACCTAACGGCAATTATTATAAAGGAACTGTTGAATATGCTGCAAACCTAAAATGGCGAAACTATATACCAATGGTTCAGATGTTCCAAGAGCGTTTTCCTAATATAAAAACAGTTTTAACAAACGATGCAAATGCAGCAGCTATTGGCGAAAAAGTTTTTGGTGATGCAAAGGATATGAAACATTTTGTTGTAATAACCTTAGGCACAGGACTTGGAGCAGGAATTTTTATTAACGGAACGATTTATCACGGAACCGATGGATTTGCAGGAGAAATTGGGCATACTATTTACGATTACGAAGGCAGGAACTGTAATTGTGGTCGCCGTGGTTGTTTAGAAACTTATGTTTCTGCTTCCGGTATAAAAAGAACTGTGGCAGAGTTAATTTCCACAACAAATATTCCTAGCACTTTGCGTGATGTTTCCAATGCAAAGCTATCAGGCAAACTGATAGAAGCTAACGCACAAGCAGGAGATAAATTGGCATTGAAAGCATTTAATTTTACTGCTGAAATTTTAGGTAAACATTTAGCCGATGTTGTGGCATATTTAAACCCTGAAGCAATATTTCTGCTAGGCGGATTATCTAACGCAGGAGATTTACTTTTTAAACCCGTTGAATTTCACTTAAATCAGAATCTGTTATATGTTTTTAAGAATAATGTAAAAGTTTTGCCATCGGGAATAAAAGATGGTAATGCTGCAATAATAGGAGCTGCTGCTTTGGCATGGAGTGAGATTAAGCTTTAATAACTAATAACTTAAATTAAAATGTGAAAATCTTTTATAACAAAAAGAGATTTCTGCAAAAAATCGATTAACTTTGTAGGTTAAGAATTAAAAGAAAAATAGAAAATGGCATGTTGTAATAATAGAGCCGATTTAAACGATATATCACAAGAAACTAAGAATATAAATGCATGTTGCAGTAGTGGATTTAAGTTAGATGTTTATAATTGGCTAAAAGATATTCCTGAGGTAGGAAACAGAAAGAAACTAGTAGAAGTACGCTTTAAAAATACCAGAAAATTATTTTTTGAGAATGTAAATGATTTAAAACTTGTTGAAGGTGATGTTGTTGCAGTAGAATCCTCGCCCGGACACGATATTGGAACAGTTTCTTTAACAGGAGAATTGGTATACGAGCAATTAAGAAAAAACGCTTATAAAACAGACGGCGAATTTAAAAAAATATACCGCAAAGCAAAAGATAATGATATAGAAAAATGGAAGCAAGCTGTTGATAGAGAAAAACATACAATGCTTAGAGCTCGTCAAATAGCTGCTGAATTAAACTTAAATATGAAAATTGGTGATGTTGAGTTTCAAGGAGATGGAACAAAAGCCATTTTTTATTACATAGCCGAAGAAAGAGTAGATTTTAGAGAATTAATTAAAAAATATGCCGAAGAGTTTAAAATCCGTGTGGAGATGAAACAAATAGGAGTTCGTCAAGAAGCAGGTAGAATAGGAGGGATTGGACCTTGTGGCTTAGAGCTTTGCTGTTCTAAATGGATGAACAAATTTGTTTCGGTAACAACTACCTCGGCACGTCATCAAGAATTATCTTTGCACCCGCAAAAACTTGCAGGACAGTGTGGTAAGCTTAAATGTTGTCTTAATTTTGAAGTTGATGTTTACAAAGATGCACAAAAAGGTTTCCCAAATAAATCTTTACCATTAGAAGTAGAAGATGGTACACTGTATTACGTTAAACTTGATGTTTTTAAGAAAGTAATGTGGTATAGTTATGATAAAAATTATGCTAAAAATCTTACTCCAATTCATGTTGATAGAGTAAGAGAAATACTTACACTTAATGCAAAAGGTGAGAAACCGGAAAAAATTAAGGAGCAAATAATTGATGAAAAGGTAGAATTTAGTTCAGTTGTTGGTCAAGAAAGTTTAACAAGATTCGATAATAAAAATAAACGTAAAAAGAAGAAAAATAAATATCGAAAGAATAGAAACAAAAATAATCAAACCAGAAATAACCAGAATAAAAACCAAAACCCAAATCAGCAAAAGCTTGTTTAATAGATTTAAAACATATAGCTTATTTACAATTATCACTATATCAATGTTTTTGATATCGTGTAATACTGTTTACGAACAAAAAACAGAGTTTAACGAACAGGCATGGAACTATAAAGATAGTGTAGTTTTTGAAGCAGATATCGACAAAATAGATATTCCGTATAATGTTTTTATCGATATTAATAATAGAGAAGAATATAAATACAGTAATATTTATTTGTTTATTTCGTTGAAATCGCCCGATAATAAAGTGATAACCGATACTGTTGATGTGATGCTTGCCGATTATAAAGGCAAATGGTACGGTAATGAAAAAGGCGATGATTACGAAGGTCATTATTTGTTTAAAAGAACGGTTCTTTTTCCTACAAAAGGGACTTATACATTTTCTATTAAACAAGGAATGCGAGATGATATAATAAAAGGTATTTCTTCGGTTGGTGTTAGTATTGAGGAGTATAAAGAATAAAAATTAATAGATTTGGCAAAGCATAAATTAGCACGATTTGCAGAAATGGAAACTTTTGAGCATGTTTTTCATGCACCTTTCGAGGTGGTAAAAGATTCCGACTTTAAAATGAAATCTAAATGGCACGAGTTTTTTGGAAATAACAATCCAATAATTCTAGAACTTGGCTGTGGTAAAGGCGAATATACTGTTGGTTTAGCCGAAAAATATCCCCAAAATAATTATATAGGTGTTGATGTAAAAGGAGCTAGAATTTGGCGTGGTGCAAAAGAAACTCTTTCAAAAGAGCTTAAAAACGTAGCTTTTGTTCGTACACGAATAGATTTTATTGAGAAAATATTCGCTAATGATGAAATATCTGAAATTTGGATAACTTTTCCCGATCCACAAAAGGATAAACGCCGCAAACGCTTAACATCGCCAATGTTTTTAGAGCGATATAAACAAATTCTAAAATCAAATGGAATTATCAATTTAAAGACTGATAGCCGAGTAATGTATCTTTACACACGAGATTTAGCAAAATCTAATAATTATAAAATACTTATTGATACAGACGATTTATACAATACAAAAGGTATTAGTAACGATTTGGAGATTAGAACATTCTACGAACAAATATGGCTCGATGAAGGAAAGAAAATTCATTACTTAAAATTTGAGCTATCCTCTGATACTGTTAAGGACGCAGAAATTACTGAAGCTGAAATTAAAGAGCTTGCCGGTGGTATTATTTAATAATCAACTTTTGAGTTGTAACTGAATTTTTTCCAATAATTTTAACAAAGTAAATTCCTTTTGTAGCAAAGTTTAAATCAATATTAATTTGTTTATCTGTTGTTCTAAATTGTTTAACAATTAACCCATTTATATTGATAATCTCTATATTATAAGCTAGACTTTTGTCGTTAATTATTAGTTGAACATTGTTTGTAGCAGGATTAGGATAAATACTAAAACTAATATCATTATTGATATCATTAATAGAGCTAACAGTTTGTTTTTGATGTTTTAAAAAGAATTTCCATATCTCTTTAGTGTAATCTATATCGTTGGTTGGAGTAAATAACCATTCGTGCAAACCGTTTATAACTTTATAGAAAACAACTTCGTTACCTGTACTTGTGTTAGGATATGTGATTTTTTGCACTGTTCTGCCATCAGCAGCATTATCCGGCATAAAAAGAGTGTCGGCAATTGTATCGCAGTTATTTTTTTCTACCCAAAAATTAACAAGCTCTTCGGCATCGTTGCCATACATATTGTTTGTGTAGTAAATAGTAGAATCGTGTGTTCCATGAAAATGACAAACCGGAATTGGGTTATCGTTTGTGCAAGTCATGGCAGCACCAAAAGTACCGGCAACCGATGCAACAGCTGCAAAGCGTTCATTAAGTTGGCATGCTAATCTTTGTGTCATAAAACCACCCATAGAAAGGCCTGTAACATATACACGACTTGTGTCGATATTGTATAAACTCATTGTAGTATCTATTAAAGCACTAATAAATCCAACATCATCAACATTGCCATTAAGAACTATACCATAAGCACTTGCACCAGAATTCCATGCAGTAGAACTTGTTAAACCATCAACTAAAGCTTCGGGTGTTAACACAATAAAGTTTGCAGTATCGGCAACATGGTTCATTCCAATTCCATAAAAATTATCCATATTATCTCCTAAACCATGCAAACAAATAACTAAAGGAACAGTATCGTTTGATGTGTATATACCAGGGACATATTCAATATATTCTCTTGTTTGTCCATCAAAATCCATAGTTTTTGATGTTTTTTGTGCAAAAACAGTAAATGTAATTGCAAAAATGCTAATGCTAAGTAGTAGGTTCTTCATATAGTAATTTTTTAAAGCTTAAAGATACAAAAAAAATAGTTTTTAATTATTTTTTTTAACAAAAAAGTAAATATTCTAAAATAATTGTTCTTATTAGTATTTTAATTATAATTATTAATCTAAACAGATATTTTATATCATTTAAAGTTAATAATTTATATTTATTATCATTGATTTTGTAAAATTAATGTTGTAGGTTTGGTAAGCAAAATGAAATTATATGAAAAATTTAAAAACTTAAATTTTTCCATTAGTAAAAGAATAGTAATAAATCAGAATTAATTTTATTATTTTTGCTGATGTATGAAAAAAGAGAAGTTAAAAAATTTTTGGAAAGATTTTAATTTAGGTATTAAATCATATTCAAAGGCATTCGATATACTGTTTACAAAAAAACTTGCTTGGTTCTTTCTTTTTCCTTTAGTATTAAATATAGTACTGTTTATTATTGGAACATCATCAATAAATTTATTAATTGATTACCTTGAAATTCAAATTAATAATCTTTTTGGTCTTGATACAGCCGTGTTTTGGGGTAGTGGGGTTTTAAGAACTATTTTGTCTTGGACATTATACATTTTATTTAAACTAATGTATGTTATTGCTTTTGCATATGTTGGCGGAAAAATTGTTATTGTTTTTATGTCGCCCGTATTCTCTGTATTATCAGAAAAAGTTGATAAAATACTTACAGGTAACAAATACCCATTTTCAGCAGAACAAATGATGCGTGATATCGTTAGAGGAATTATTATTGCATCAAGAAATATGTTGCTTGAACTAGCTGTTATAATAATAATCTTTATTCTAGGATTTATTCCTTTTATTGGTTGGATTATAAGTCTTATAGGAACTTTTGTACTTTTTGGTGTAGCTGCATATTTTTATGGTTTTTCGTTTATTGATTATACTAGCGAGCGTAAAAGGTTAAATATTTCACAAAGTGTTAAATACATTAATAAAAATATAGGCATAACTATTGGGATTGGCTCAATTTTTACTTTAGCATTAATAATACCTATTTGTGGAACTTTGTTGGCTAGTTTTGTTTCTATAGTGGCTGTTACTGCTGCTACAATTGCTATTTACGAAAAAGAGCTTGACACAAAAAAAGAAATTGAAACTAAAGAGCAAAAAAGTTTAAAAGAATAACTTTGTTAAGATAATAAAGATTTAAAGGATTTTTTCTCTTTAAAATATATAATTCCAAGAAATAATAAAAGTAATAATGTAGCAACAGTAAATTCTATAATGCTAGAGCTGAATTTAATATTATAAAACCCAAAGAAAATAATTATAGTAATTGCTGAATATAAAAATATCGATTTTAGATCGTATTTAATAGGATAGTATTTTTTACTTAACAAGAACGACAAAATCATTATAGAAAAATAACAAGCAAACGTAGCCCAAGCCGAAGCCATAAAACCATATTTTGGGATAAATACAATATTTAAAATTATTGTGATAATAGCACCAAGACCGTTTAGATAAATTGCATACATTGTTTTATTTGTGAATTTATACCAAATAGATAAATTGTAGTTTATTCCAACAAACAAATTAGCTGCTAAAACAATTGGTACTATTGTTAAACCATCGTAAAAATTTCTAGAAATAAAGTGTTTAACTATATTTATATACAGATTTACACCAAGAAATATTAAAAGACCAAATATTATAAAATATTTCATTACATCGGCATACAATTTACTCGAAGATTTATCTTTTTGGTTAGAAAAAAAGAATGGCTCTGCTGCATATCTAAACATTTGTATAAACATTGTCATCAGTACAGCAATTTTATAGTTTGCTCCGTATATCCCTATTTGTGCCATTATTTCATTGCGAGTTCCGGGTAAATAGTATTTTAAAAGAATACGGTCTAAACTTTCGTTCATAACTCCTGCAAGACCGGAGAGCATCAGAGGTAATGAGAAAATTAATAATATTCTTAATATTTTTTTATCAAATATTAAATTCTTGAAAGGAATATCGCCCAATAGCAAGAATAGTGTTAATAAACTTGCAATAAGATTTGCAATAAAAATATAACCGACACCCATATTTTTATCATACATATTGTTGATTATTGCAAAATTGTAGTTATTAGCTAAATATGGTAGAACAAATATAAAAAACAGCACTAATCCAATGTTTGTACCAATATTTATTAGTTTAATTATAGCAAACCTAAAGGCCTTGTTTTGTTGTCTTAAGTAAGCAAAAGGTATAGACGTAAAAGCATCGGCAGCTATAACAATGCCAAACCAAAGAATATATTCGGGGTTATTAGCATAACCAATTAAATTGGCAATATCTTGTTTAAAAAGTAAAATGAAACCAACAAATAATAATGATGTTGTAAATAAAGAAATAAGCGTTGTAGAATAAACTTTATCGGTTTCTTTCTTATCTTTTTTTGCAAATTTAAAGAAACCCGTTTCCATTCCGTATGTAAGAACAACTATTAAAAGTCCAACATATGCATATAATTCGGCAACTACACCATATTCTGCTTCGGTAAATACACGTGTGTAAATAGGTACTAAAAAATAGTTTAAAAGTCTACCAATAATACTGCTCAATCCATAGATTGCAGTTTGTCCGGCTAGTTTTTTAATTTTATTCAATTCTATTTATCTTTAAATACGAAAATATAGTTTTATACTGATATACTAAAAGCTTTTAAGTTTTTTTATTAACAAATATTATTATTCTATATTACCCCGCATTATTCATAATTTTTTGTATATGCAAATACGAGAGGTTCAAACTCACAGATACACAAATATATTTTAAAACTTTGGCAACAAAGCAAGATGTGTATTCAAAAACTTAAAAATTATGAATTTTTCGGGTTAAATTATTAATTGAATTGAGTTTACCGGTAATGTATAAATATGAAAATTTAATTTTATCAAAAATTAACACCTAAAAACTATTGTATACTAAAAAGATACAGTATCTTTGCAAACTGAATTTTTTCTGTCGTATGATATTAATTGGGTATTAATTTGACGTAGATAAGATTCTTTTGAAGGCGATTTTGCCTTAGTCAATTTTTAAATTAAATATTATGACATTCGAAGAAATTGGAGTTAAAGCCGATATACTTAGGGCTATTAACGAATTAGGGTTTGAAATCCCAACGCCTATACAGGCACAAACTATCCCACATCTATTAGAAAATTCTGAACAAGATTTGCTTGCATTTGCACAAACAGGAACAGGAAAAACTGCTGCTTTTGGTTTACCCATTATTCAGCAAATAGATTTAAACGAGAAAAAAACACAAAGTATTATTTTAGCACCTACCCGCGAACTATGTATCCAAATTGCAAAAGATATCGAAACATATTCTAAATATCTTAGAAATATGAATGTAGTTCCTGTTTATGGTGGAGCTTCTATCGACACACAGATAAGAGCATTGAACAAAGGAGCACAAATTGTTGTGGGAACTCCCGGTAGAACCCTAGATTTAATAAAAAGACGTAAATTAAGATTGCAAAGCGTACAGTGGTTAGTTCTTGACGAAGCTGACGAGATGCTTAACATGGGTTTTAAAGATGAGTTAGATCAGATTTTATCTGAAACACCAGACTATAAACAAACACTTTTGTTTTCGGCAACAATGCCAAAAGAAGTAGCACGAATTGCTCGTGAGTACATGAAAGAAACAAAAGAAATTAAGGTGGGCGAGAAAAACGCAGGTGCAAAAAATGTAGAACACGAATATTATTTAGTTCGTGCAAGCGATAAATATGCAGCACTTAAGCGTATTGCCGATATAAACCCCGATATTTACGGAATTGTTTTTTGTAGAACAAGACGCGATACAAAAACTATTGCCGATAAACTTATTGAGGACGGATATAATGCAGATGCTTTGCATGGCGATTTATCTCAAGCACAACGCGATATGGTAATGCAGCGTTTCAGAATTAGAAACTTGCAAATATTGGTTGCAACCGATGTTGCTGCACGTGGTTTAGATGTTAACGATTTAACACATATTATAAATTACAGTTTACCTGATGACCCTGAAGTTTATGTACACCGTAGTGGAAGAACCGGTCGTGCAGGTAAAAAAGGTTTATCAATTACAATTGGACACTCTAAGGAAACAAGGAAAATTAAGGCATTAGAAAAAATGGTGAAAAAAACATTTAAACATGCACAAGTTCCCGGTGGAGAAGAAATTGTTGAAAAACGTTTGTATAATTTAATAGATAATATTAGAAATACCGATGTTGACGAAAAACAAATAGAGCCATTTTTAGAAAATATATTTGAAAAATTTGCAGATTTATCTCGCGAAGAGCTAATAAAAAAGTTTGTTTCTGTTGAGTTTACCCGTTTCTTAAAATACTATAAAGGTGCAAGAGATATAAATATTAGAGCAGACGAGCGTGGAAGAGATGATAGAGATGCAAGAGGTGGAAGAGATGGACGTTCCAACAAAAATCCAAGAAATCCAAATACAAAATTCTCACGTTTCTATATAAATTTAGGAACTCGACAAGAAATTAATGCAGCCGTATTAATGGGTGTTATCAACGATTTTACAGGAAATAAAAACATAGAGATAGGTAAAATTGATATAATGAAAGGTTTCTCATTTTTCGAAGTAGATAAAAAATATGAGAATAATATTGAAAAATCATTTTCTGATGCAAAATACAAAGATCAGAAAATTGTTGTAGAGCTTTCTAATTCTAAACCTGTTTCGAATGATGATTCTTATGGCAAACGCAGAAATAGAAAGAAAAATTTTTCAGATAGATCATCATCACCAAGAAGAAAAAATAAATCTTTCGAGGGAAAACGCAGAAGAAAAGATAGAAGATAATTTTTAGTATTTTTTTATAGTATCAATAAATTAAAAATATTATTTATTTGATATCTTTGTAAATTGATTAAAAAATAATGGCGAAAAAGATAGATAAAGATACAATAAAATTGCACGATGTAATTATCGAAGCAATTCAAGAAAAAAAAGGAAGTGATATTGTTAGTATAAATCTTTCTAAAGTAGAAGGAGCTGTTACCGATTTTTTTATTATTACAAATGCAAATTCTAATACGCAAGTAATGGCTATTGCAAGCGAGGTGGAAGAAGCAACACGCGAAAAACTAAAAGAAAAAGTGTGGAAAAAAGAAGGAGAGGATAACGCTCAATGGATTTTAATGGACTATGGTTCAATTGTAGTTCATGTGTTTCAAACTCCATTCAGAGAGTTTTATAAGATAGAAGAACTGTGGGCTGACGGAAAAATATCTACTTTCGAATAATAAAAAATAAGAAATGGCTGAAGAAAAAAAAGATCAGAATAAGAAAAAATTTAATCCTAAAATAACAGGTAGTAAACCACCAAAGTTTAGCATTTATTGGGTTTACGGATTAATAGCTGTAGTTTTTATTGTGCTAAATTTTAACATGGGCGAGAAAGTTGAAGATATTGGTTGGGGACGTTTTGAAACCGATATGTTAAAAAAAGGAGATGTTGAAAAACTTGTTGTTGTAAATTGGAAATATGCTGAGATTTATATAAAAAAAGATAGCTTAAAAAAAGATATTTATAAAGATGCAGCAAATAAAAAAGAAAACCAGTTTACAGGACCCGGACCACAATATAATTTACCTATTTTAGATGTAAAAATCTTTAGCGAAAAAATGGATGCAGCTCAAGAAGGAAAATCAGAAATTGAAAAAGTTCCTGTAATTCCGGAAGAGAGAAAAGACATAATGGGTGATGTAATTAGTTGGGTTTTACCACTTTTGATATTAGTTGTTGTGTGGATTTTTATTATGAAACGAATGACTGGTGGCGGTGGAGGTGGCGGAAGCCAAATTTTTTCTATAGGAAAATCTAAAGCTAAAGTTTTTGATAAAAATGCAAAAGTAAAAGTTAATTTTAACGATGTAGCCGGTTTAGAAGAAGCTAAAATTGAAATTAGAGAGATTGTAGATTTCTTAAAAAAGCCCGATAAATATACAACATTAGGCGGTAAAATACCTAAAGGAGCATTGCTTGTAGGACCTCCGGGTACAGGCAAAACTCTACTTGCAAAAGCAGTTGCCGGCGAAGCTCACGTACCGTTTTTCTCTATGTCGGGTTCCGATTTTGTAGAAATGTTTGTAGGAGTAGGTGCTTCTCGTGTAAGAGATTTGTTTAAGCAAGCCAAAGAAAAATCGCCTTGTATTATATTTATCGATGAAATTGATGCAATAGGTCGTGCAAGAGGAAAAAATCCAAACATGGGAGCAAACGATGAAAGAGAAAACACTCTTAACCAATTGCTTACCGAAATGGATGGTTTTGGCGATAACAGTGGAGTAATTATTCTTGCCGCAACAAATAGGGTAGATGTACTCGATAAAGCTCTTCTTCGTGCAGGTCGTTTCGATCGTCAAATACATGTTGAATTGCCAGATATTACTGAGCGTAGAGATATTTTCAGAGTACATCTAAAACCATTAAAAAAATTATCTAAAGAGGTAAGTGTTGATTTCTTATCGAAACAAACACCCGGTTTCTCAGGTGCCGATATAGCTAACGTATGTAACGAAGCAGCTTTAATTGCAGCAAGAAAGAATAATGCAGAAGTAACAAAACAAGATTTTCTTGATGCCGTTGATAGAATTATCGGTGGTTTAGAAAAACGAAATAAAATAATGACCAAAGACGAAAAGAAAACAATTGCTTATCACGAGGCAGGACATGCTGCTTCTAGTTGGTTGTTAGAACATGCAAATCCTTTGGTTAAGGTAACAATTATTCCGCGTGGTCGTGCTCTTGGAGCAGCATGGTATTTACCAGAAGAACGCCAAATTACTACAAAAGAGCAAATGCTCGATAATATTTGTTCAACTCTTGCAGGTCGTGCTTCGGAAGAAATTAATTTTGGGAAAATATCTACAGGGGCTCTTAACGATTTAGAAAAAGTAACAAAACAAGTTTATGCAATTATTTCGTATTACGGAATGAGCGATAAACTTAAAAATATTAGTTATTTCGATTCTACAGGGCAAAACGAATATTCTTTCCAAAGACCATATAGCGAGGAAACTGCTGAAATTATCGATAAAGAAGTAGCAAAAATTATTGATGAACAATATGAACGTGCTCTTAAAATATTGAACGATAACAAAGAGGGTTTAATAAAACTTGCTAAAATCTTATTAGAGAAAGAAGTAATTTTTGCCGATGATTTAGAACAAATTTTCGGAACAAGACTTTGGGGTAGCCGTAACGATATGCTCGAAAAAGAAATTGAAGAAGATAAATTGAAACTAGGTGAAAGTAATCAAACTACCACTGCTACAGTAAGTTTAAACGAGCATAAAGAAGATAAAGAAGAAAATAAAAATACAGAAACAGATAATAAATCGGAAGAGGAAAAATCTTAAAAAATTAATGAGCTCTGCAAGAGATAAAATATTAAATAAATTACCTGATACAGAGAAAAAAAGAACAACATACATTGTATCGGAAGGTATTTATGCCAAACGCGAGGGTAGTTTAACAGATATTTTTAAAGCAGAATTAGAACTTGTTGATGGCGAAGTTTTTATTGTTGATAGTAAAGAAAACCTAGATATTGAGATAAATAATTATTTAAAAAACAATAATTTAAATAAGATTTATTCTAACTATTCTGACATTAATATTAATGATGATTTTCAAGAAATAAAAGAATTTTCTACCGAAATAGAGGTAGCAATAACAACTTGCGAATATCTATCGGCAAGAACAGGTTCTGTTGTTCTATCATCGCAAAACGATGGTCGCAGAATAAATATTTTTGCACCCACACATATTGTTGTTGCCAACGAAAATCAAATTTTACCCGATGTAGATGATTGTATTAACGCATTAAGCGAAAAATATGATAAGCTGCCAAGCACAATTTCGTTTGCTACCGGTCCAAGCAGAACTGCCGATATAGAAAAAACGCTGATACTTGGAGCACACGGACCAAAAAAACTAATTGTTTTTATTATCAAAAATTCGAAATAGTATATGGGTACTTATCAGTTATATTTCGAAGGAATAGTTTTAGGGATTTTAGTTTCTGCACCACTTGGTCCAATAGGGGTATTAACAATTCAACGTACAATAAACAAAGGTCGTAATTCTGGTATAATGACCGGTTTGGGAGCTTTAACAGCCGATACTTTTTACGCTGCTCTTGCAGGATTTGGAGTTTCTATAATCACAAAATTTATTTCTAATCATCAACTCTCGTTTAGAATTGTAGGTGGTATGATTTTGCTATTCTTAGCATATAAAATTTTCAATACAAATATCTCGGAGCAAGTAAAAAACCGCAAAATTGGTAAGAATAATTATATTTCCGATTTTGTATCAACATTTTTGCTTACCATATCAAACCCATTGACAATAATATTTTTTGGTTTGGCTTATGGTTCAATTGGAGTAAAAAGCACTTTCGATTTAGAACATCTATTAATGCTAATTGCAGGAATATCAACAGGTGCAGCAATTTGGTGGCTTGGGTTGGTATCAATAATAAGCATTTTTAAAGATAAATTTCGTTTAAAACAACTTTGGTGGATTAACAAAATAACAGGTATATTGATTGCTGTTTTTGCAATTTCAATTGTTGTTTCTGTTGCTTTTTTAGAGTAAGCTTAATTACAGACACAGATTAACGCAGATATAATATGATTAAACCTAATAATAAAAATCATAAGCATCACATTAATCGGTGTCAAAATAAAAATTAATGAAAGATAAACTGTATGGTAAGACATTTAGCGAGTTACAAGAGATTGTAAACGATTTATCTTTGCCAAAATTCACAGCAAAACAAATTAGCGATTGGCTTTATAAAAAGCATATTTCTTCTATCGAAGAAATGTCTAATTTATCGAAAAAAGCAAGAGAGCTGTTATCAGAAAATTATGTTTTTGGTCTTGATAAGCCAATAAAAGAAAGTATCTCTAAAGACGGAACAAAAAAATATCTTTACAAAACACAAAAAGGCAATTATATAGAAACTGCCTATATTCCTGATAAAGACAGAGCAACAATTTGCGTTTCATCGCAAGTAGGTTGTAAGATGAATTGTTTGTTTTGTTCAACAGGTAAACAAGGATTTCAGGCAAATTTATCGGTAAACGAAATTTTAAATCAACTACACAGTTTACCCGATTTCGAGAAAATCACAAACATAGTGTATATGGGAATGGGGGAGCCATTCGATAATATTGATAATGTGCTTAAAAGTTTAGAGATTTTAACCGCCGAATATGGCTATGCAATGAGCCCGAAACGAATTACCATTTCTTCTATTGGTTTAATTCCGGGAATGAGAAAGTTTTTGGAAAGCACAAAAGCACATTTGGCAATAAGTATGCACTCGCCTTTCGACCAAGAAAGAAGATATTTAATGCCTGTGCAATCGGCATATAGTATTGTTGATGTAATTAACGAAATAAAATCTTTTGAGTTTAATCGCCAACGCCGTGTGTCGTTCGAGTATATTATGTTTAAGGGTTTAAACGATAGCGAAAAACACGCAAAGGAAATTGTTAAAATTGTTAAGGGCTTGAAATGTAGAATTAACCTTATTCGTTATCATTCTGTGCCGGGTGTACCGCTAGAAACTACAAGCGAGAAAAAGCTGCTTAGTTTCCAAAACTATCTGAAATCTAAAGGAATACAAACAACTATAAGGGCATCGCGTGGCGAAGATATTGACGCTGCTTGTGGCTTGCTTTCTACTAAGGAATTGAGTAGGTAGGTAGTTTAGAATACTTATCTAACATTGAGTATTAATATTTAACGTGAGTTCGATATAAGATTTAGTTCACAGAAAATCAAGAATAATTCAAGTTTGCATTGAAAATCAAGAAGTAATAGCGGGCTATTACAAGAGGTCTTCAGTGTAAAATTGTTTATTATTGATTTATTTTATATAAATTTCGATAATTACCTGAATCTGTGAGTAATATTATGTTGAACTTACGTTATTTAGTCAAATTGTTTAACAGTTGTTTTGTGGATAATAACCTGAGTTCGATTAATACTTTGTCCTCAGTTTCAAATAATTAGTTTTTAAACGCAACAAATTATTGTAACACTATCGGGATAATGTAAGATAATTTGGTAAAGTTTAGGAGCTAATTATTG
>Ga0256913_10000552_pt1 | contig 19582 bp, 32 predicted proteins | sample Axial_MatmetaG_FD_185970 | JGI IMG/M metagenome (GOLD analysis project Ga0256913, IMG submission 185970) | Deep-sea worm associated microbial mat communities from Axial Seamount, Juan de Fuca Ridge, Pacific Ocean - Axial_Mat | ecosystem: Environmental > Aquatic > Marine > Oceanic > Microbial... | reverse complement strand
TCTTTAACTGTAAGTTGTTTTAGTGTTTGATAAACAATATTACTTTACCAAAAAAACTAAAAATTATTTATCAAATTACTACTCCTTTTGGATGTAGTAACTGATTAATTTATTATACGAGGATATAAAATGAAAAAGATATATAAAATTTTATTACCATTATCAGTTTTTTTATTTAGTAATGCTTTGTATGCTAAAACTATCAAACATACTGTTAAAAAGGGTGAAAGTTTATACACTATAGCACACAAAAATCACACAACAGTAGATGCACTTAGAAAAGTCAACCATATAAAAAAGGGTGAAGTGCTAAAAGTTGGTAAAGTTATAACAATACCAAGTACCAAAAAGACAAAAGTTGCAAAGACTACAAGAGTTAAAACTAAAGTATATAGAGTTAAAAAAGGAGATACTCTAACATCAATTGCTAAAAAATACCATACTACTATATCCAAACTAGTTGAGATAAATCATCTCAAATCAAGTAGTATGTTAAGAATAGGTAAATCTATAAAAGTCCCAGTATCTATTCATTATGCTAAAAAAACAAAATCAAATAAAAAGTTGGCAAAAGTATTAAAGAAAAAAAGAGTCACTAAAAAGTATGCATCTAATGATATTGTATTTCACTCTAAACATACTCCTAAAAAAGCCAAAAAAATTATACAATTAGCCAAAAGTAAACTAGGTAGACGCTATGTGTGGGGTGCGACAGGTAGTAATGCATTTGATTGTTCAGGTCTTACTACATATGTATGTAAGAAAAATGGTATCAAACTACCTCGTAGAGCTATAGCACAATCAAAAGTAGGTAAATATGTACCAAGAAGTCAGCTCAAACCAGGAGATTTGGTCTTTTTTGATACATCAAAATATCGCAAAGGTTATGTAAATCATGTAGGCATATATATAGGCAATGGCAAATTTATCCATGCTAGTTCAGCAAAACATAAAGTTACCATCACAAATCTAAACAAACCTTTCTACTCTCAAAGATTTAAAGTAGCTAGAAGAGTAGCACTTTAATAAGCTAAAAGCAGATTTTAGTCTGCTTTTAGAACAGCTCCACTACTTGCATTTGTAACCAAAGCACGATACTGTTTTAGCCATCTACTGCTTAACTCTTTTACTTTTGGAGTGAAGTTTGCTTTTCTTGTAGCTATCTCTTCATCACTTAGATTGACACTTATCTCATAAGTATCTACATTTATATATATCTCATCACCATCTTGAAGCAATCCTATCATACCACCCTCAGCTGCTTCAGGAGAGACATGACCGATACTTAGACCTCTAGTAGCTCCTGAGAATCTTCCATCAGTAATCAGTGCTACGCTATCACCAAGACCCATACCCATTATCAAGCTAGTAGGGCTTAGCATCTCTTGCATACCGGGACCACCTTTTGGACCTTCATATCTGATTACTACTACATTACCAGCTTTTACTTTGCCTCCAGTAATTCCTGCTATAGCTTCATCTTGGCTATCAAAACATACAGCAGTTCCTCTGAAGCTTCTACTTCCAATTATTCCAGCAGTTTTTATCACACACCCTTGCTCAGCCAAGTTACCATATAGTATCGCCAATCCACCAACTTTTGAGTAAGGATTCTCTAGCTTATGGATAACTTCATAATCTTTTATCTCGCTATTTGCGATTCTCTCTTTGATACTCTCACCTGTAACTGTCAAGTTGTCAAGCAAAACATCGCCTCTTTTGTCCATCTCATGCATTACAGCACTAACACCACCTGCTTTGTCAATATCTTGCATATGTATAGTTGTCAGGCTAGGACTGATTTTTGCTATGTGGCTTACTTTTTTGCTTATCTCATTAATATCTGCTAGGTTGAAGTTGACATTTGCTTCATTGGCGATTGCCAACATATGAAGTACAGTATTGGATGAACCACCCATTGCCATGTCAACTGCAAATGCATTTCTAACAGCATTTTCATTGATTATATTTTGGATATTAAACTTCTCTTTTTCACCCATATCCATTTTGGCTAGTTCGCATACTCTTCTTGCAGCTTTTCTATATAGTTCTTCTCTCTCTTTTGTTAGTGCTAGTATAGTACCGTTACCGCTGAGTGCTATACCCATAGCCTCCATTAGAGTATTCATACTATTGGCTGTAAACATACCACTACAGCTACCACCACTCGGACAAGCATTACACTCCAAATCACTCAAATCATCAGCAGTTATCTCACCTGACTCAAACTTACCTACACCTTCAAATACTGTAGCCAAATCGATAGGCTCACCATCTTTGGAGTACCCTTTTGCCATAGGACCACCACTAACAAATACTGTAGGTACATTTACTCTCAAAGCACCCATAATCATACCAGGTACTATTTTATCGCAGTTTGGTATAGCTATCATAGCATCTAGTTTGTGTGCATTCATCACTGTCTCAATAGAGTTGGCTATAATCTCACGGCTAGGAAGCGAGTATAGCATCCCATCATGCCCCATTGCTATCCCATCATCTACACCGATAGTATTAAACTCAAATGGCACACATCCATTGGCTCTTATCTCTTCTTTGATTATCTCACTTACTTTATTTAAAAAGAAGTGTCCAGGGATTATCTCTATAAATGAGTTTGCTACACCGATAAATGGTTTGTCAAAATCTTCATCTTTTAACCCTGTAGCTCTAAGCAGACTTCTATGAGGGGCTCTGTTGTAGCCTTTTTTTACTTCATCACTTCGCATTCAAATCCTTTTTTATGTATGATTTTTATGATTATAGCACTTTTATAATCAAAATATAATCAAAAAATGCAATTTACTCTTTACATTTGATATTTTTTTTGCTATAATCACATTCCAATTTCAGATGTAGCGTATTTTTTTGCGGGAGTAGCTCAGGGGTAGAGCACAACCTTGCCAAGGTTGGGGTCGCGGGTTCGAATCCCGTCTCCCGCTCCATCTATTTTGGAACCATCGCCAAGTTGGTAAGGCCGCAGCCTGCAAAGCTGCTATTCGCCGGTTCGAGTCCGGCTGGTTCCTCCATAGTCAAAATTATTTTGATCTATTATTTTAGAACTGTTGCCCGGATGGTGGAATTGGTAGACACAGGGGACTTAAAATCCCCCGGCTATTGCAGCTGTGCCGGTTCAAGTCCGGCTCCGGGCACCAGCTTTTAGATTTAAACAGAGTTTTATCTTATTATGATAGAATTCCATTTTACTTACACATCGGGAGATGTCAGAGTGGTCGAATGTGCCGGTCTTGAAAACCGGTGAGGGTAACACCTCCGGGGGTTCGAATCCCCCTCTCCCGGCCATCTATCTATTAAAAATCATCTATTATTTTTTATATATTGTGATATAATTTAAGCAAAAAAGGCTATATGTGTTAGATAGTATAGGAAAATTATTATTGAGACTCTCTATTGGTGGTATGATATTGCTTCATGGTGTGTACAAAATCGTACATGGAGTAGATGGAGTTAAGCATTTGCTACATATCCATCATATTCCAGAGATTTTAGCATATGGAGTATATATTACAGAGGTTATTGCAGCACTTTTTGTGATTATAGGTTGGAGAAGCAGATTTTGGGCTTTGTGGATTGTATTTGATATGGTAATGGCGATTTTCTTAACTAAACAGAGTGCAATTTATCATTTGATATCAAATGGAGCATGGGGAATTGAAACTCAAGCACTATTTTTATTTGGAGCATTAAGTATAGCTTGTATTGGTGCAGGTAGATATGCAATCTCAAATCATTAGAGACTACATCCACCTTCTATCGCAAAACTATTGGTATATCCACACTCAATGCACTTATATGTTACTATCTTTGGTGAGCAGCAACCACTAGATCTGACATCTGTTGTCTCTATGGTATCTTTTTTGTGGCATTTGGGGCAAAAGCCTCTTTGGATGCTGCTTAGTTCACTCTTTTTTTCTTTGAGATAGTATGTATATACTACAACTGAGCCTACCAATATGATTATCAAAAATAGAAGTGTAAAAATATCTATAATAAAACCTTTATATTAATATATGATGGCAGAGAGGAAGGGATTCGAACCCTCGAGGCTGTTACACCTACACGAGTTCCAGTCGTGCGCCTTAGACCACTCGGCCACCTCTCTATATAAAATCAAAAAATATAGATTTTTATAATGCAGAAGAACCTCTTTCCAGATTGCTGCGGCACACAGCAAGAAGGGGTGGGCTGCTATGTTCCCATCCTGACCCGTTGTCCCTTCAAGCTGTTGCACAGGTCTGAAAAGAGGCGATGAAATTCTATCTCAAAGAAACTTATATAAAGCTTTCATAATCCATAATAGTCCATTCTCTATATGGAATAGCTTCAAAATAAAGATTATTTATTTGAAATTGATAATTATTGTTAATTGTTAAAATTAATACTTTAGATATATTATGTTTGTTATATAACGAGTAGTTTTTTTTAGATTTTATCCACATACTCTCTTCGCTCTCAAATGGTGAAGGTATAATTAGCTCATGCGAAGAGGTGATATACCCATATATACCAAAGCTTTTAAAGCTATATCCACTTTTTATAAGAGTGATAGCCACCATAGCATCAAAACTAGAAGCAAAGGTATGAGTAGTAGATAAAAATTTAGCAAATGCAAAATCATACAAAATCATCTTTTTACCACTTCTTTTTATCTCATTGTCTATGAAATGTATAATGCCTTCTTGTTCAAACCTCTTGATAGTAGAGTAGATAAAATCTTTAGAGATTTTAAAGTACTCTTTGGCATATGAGTATATTTGATGGGTAGTTAGAGGTTGAGTGTTGTATCTAGCTAGTATTAGTAGTAGTGATTGTTCATTGGGTAGAAACTGTTGTTGGAAAAATTGCTTTAGCATTACAGAGATAGATTTTTGATGTAGTGCAACACTCGGAAATGTACCTGCTTTTAGAAAGTGATTGAAAGCAATAGTATCACTTCCATTTGTATCAAATGCCAAAAACTCTTCATAATCAAGTGTAAAAAGTTGTTTGTATTCAAAGTTATCTAAAACTTGCTTTTGTCGGCTTATGATTATGACCCTTTTTGCTTTTGGGATAAACTCTAAGATACCATCTTCGTAGTGGTCTAGTATCAACTCATCAATTTGCTTTTCATCTATAAACTCATCAACAAGTAGTGTGTCAAAGCCATGAATTATCAATCTAGGGTCTTCTAAATCAATATATAAAATATTTTTGCTGCTATTTTGTATATAGTCATATATAATAGCACTTTTGCCGCATCCTCTTACACCAAAGAGATTTAGATTGCCTTGAGATGGTATAGATATTTTTCTAGGAATAAATGTTTCAATTTGTGGTGGATAGTTGTAATACTCTTCCAATAAATCCATAATTTGCCTCTAAGTTTCCTTATTAAAAGGAAATAATATTTAAAATGATACCATTTTTGAGTTAAAATCTATTGATAATATTAAAAAATTTGGGTACAATACGCGTTCCTAAATAAATGTTAGGGGGCAGTATGCCCTGTGTATTAGGCACCTAAGCTAACGAGTTCTTTATAAAGGGTAAACCAAATGGAAAAAATCAGATTGAAGCTTAAAGCTTATGATCATAGAGTTTTAGACAGATCAGTTGCTGCTATCGTAGATGCAGTCAAAAGAACAGGTGCAGAGATTAGAGGGCCGATTCCAATGCCAACTAAACTCAAAAGATATACTGTTTTGAAATCACCACATGTCAACAAAGATTCTCGTGAACAATTTGAGATCAGAATTCATGGAAGAATGATCGATATCGTTTCTGCCACATCAGATACAATCGATTCTTTGATGAAGCTAGATCTTGCACCAGAAATCGAAGTTGAAATAAGATCAATGGACAAGTAGGAGTAGAGAATGGAATTTATTGTAGAAAAAATTGGTATGAGTAGAACTATCGATGTACCAAGTGTTCCAGTTACACTTCTAAAAGTCATTGATACAAAAGTTTGTGAAGTGAGAGAAGACGGAAAAGCACTTGTTGCATACAATAGTAGCAAAAAGATCAACAAATCGATCGAAGGGCAACAAGCAAAATATGGAATCTCTAAAGAGTTCAACAAGTTTAAAACAATCGAAGTTGCAGAAGGTACTGAAGCTGGTGATTTAAGCACAGCTCCATTGGCTGAAGCAGCAGTTGTTAAAACATCGTTAAACACTAAAGGTAGAGGTTTCCAAGGTGGTATGAAAAGACACGGATTTGGTGGTGGACCAGGAAGTCACGGACACAGATTTGGTAGAAGAATCGGATCTATCGGTATGTGTGAGTGGCCAGGTCGTGTTCAACCAGGTCAAAAAATGCCAGGTCAATACGGAAACACTAAAGTAACTGTTAAAAATGAAGTTGTATCTTTCGATGCTGAAAATGGCATCCTAGTATTAAAAGGTTCAGTCCCAGGTCACAATGGTGCTAGAGGATTGGTAAGGATTGTTAAATGAGTAATGTAACTATGATCAAAACAACAGATCTTCCACAAAAGTTTTTGGAAGTTCACCCACACAACCTTTATCTATATTGTAAAGCGTATGCGGCTAATCTAAGAGCTAATAATGCTCATACAAAAAATAGATCAGCTGTAAGTGGTGGTGGTAAAAAACCATTCGCACAAAAAGGTGGCGGTCGTGCTAGACAAGGTTCTACAAGAGCACCTCAGTTTGTTGGTGGTGGTGTAGTATTTGGACCAACAAATAACAAAAACTACACTCAAAAAGTAAACAAAAAACAGAAAAAACTAGCACTATTCCATGCGGTTGCCGAAAAAGCGGCAAATGATGCATTGATGGTAGTAGATAGCGTTGTTATCGAGTCTGGTAAGACTAAAGATGCAGCAGCATTTGTAAAATCACTCGGTCAAAGAGATGTATTGGTAGTAAAAGAGTTGATAGATGACAAAACTTTCTTGGCATTTAGAAACTTGCAAAACGCTTACCTAATCGAGGCAAATGAGTTTAACGCTTATCTAGTAGCAGCATATCACTCAATCGTAATTGAAAAAGCTGTATTTGAAAAATTGACAAAAGAGGCTTAAGATGGCAGATATTACAGATATCAAATCAATCATGTACACAGAGAAGAGTTTAGCTCTTCAAGAGGAAGGTGTCATCGTAGTTCAAACAACTCCAAGAATGACTAAAAATGGTCTTAAAGAGGTTTTCAAAGAGTACTTTGGGATCAACCCACTTAAAGTTAACTCTATGAGAGTAAATGGAAAAGTAAAAAGATTTAAAGGTATCGAAGGTAAAAGAGCTGATTTTAAAAAGTTCTATGTAAAATTACCAGAAGATGCACAAATCGAAAGCTTAGCGGTATAAGGATAGAAGATGGCAATTAAAGCATATAAACCATATACACCTTCAAGAAGGTATATGACAAACCTTGACAGTGGTGATATTACTGCTAAAGCAAGTGTTAGATCACTACTTGTAAACATCCCTAGAAAAGCTGGTAGAAACAGCTATGGTAGAATCACATCTCGCCATAAAGAAGCGGGTGCTAAGAAGCTATATAGAATCATCGATTTCAAAAGAGATAAATTTGGGATTGAAGGTACAGTAGCTACTATCGAATATGACCCATATAGAAACTGTAGAATTTGTCTTATCAACTATGCTGATGGTGAGAAGAGATATATCCTTCAACCAAAAGGTTTGAATGTTGGTGATAAAATCGCTTCAGCTGAGTCTGGACTAGATATCAAAACTGGTAATGCTATGAAGCTTAAAAATATCCCAGTTGGTACAATCGTACACAATATAGAACTTCACCCAGGACATGGTGGACAAATCGCTAGAAGTGCTGGTGGTTATGCACAAATTATGGGTAGAGATGGTAAATATGTATCTTTGAGACTTCCTTCAGGTGAGATGAGATATATACTTGGTGAGTGTATGGCAACAGTTGGTACAGTTGGTAACGAAGATTGGGCAAATGTTGTTATCGGTAAAGCTGGTAGAAACAGACATAGAGGTATCAGACCACAAACTAGAGGTAGTGCAATGAACCCTATTGATCACCCACACGGTGGTGGTGAAGGTAAGACAAACTCTGGTCGTCATCCAGTATCTCCATGGGGTATGCCGACTAAAGGTTATAAAACTCGTAAGAAAAAAGCTAGTGATAAACTTATCATTAGTAGAAGAAAGAAGTAAGGGGCTAAGAGATGGCAAGATCACTAAAAAAAGGTCCATTTATCGATGGTCACCTAATGAAAAAAGTACTAAAAGCAAAAGAAGAAGGTTCAAACAAACCTATCAAAACTTGGTCAAGAAGATCAGTAATCTTCCCAGAATTTATTGGTTTGACAATCAATGTTCACAATGGAAGACAATTTGTTCCTGTATTTATTACAGAACACCATGTAGGTTATAAGCTTGGTGAATTTGCACCAACTAGAACATTCAAAGGCCATAAAGGTACTGTTCAGAAGAAGGTAGGTTAAGATGAGTAGAGCATTATTAAAATTCGTAAGAGTATCACCTACAAAAGCTAGATTGATAGCAAGAGAAGTTCAAGGTATGAATGCTGAACTTGCTTTGGCATCGTTAGAGTTTATGCCAAACAAAGCAGCAGGGATTATCGCAAAAGTAATCGCTTCAGCTGTAGCAAATGGTGATTATGAACCAGAAGAGGTAGAGATTACATCTTGTAGAGTTGACAAAGCAGCAGTGATGAAAAGATGGAGACCAAGAGCTAGAGGTACAGCATCTAGAATCATCAAGCCAACAGCACACATTCTTGTAGAAGTTGCTCCAGCGAAAAAAGATGGAAAGGAAGCATAAATGGGTCAAAAAGTCAATCCAATAGGTCTTAGACTTGGGATCAACAGAAACTGGGAGTCAAGATGGTTCCCTGCAAAAGAGAGAGCTGCTGATTTTATCGCTGAAGATTACAAAATCAGAAAATTCCTAAAAAAAGAGCTTTTTTATGCAGGTGTATCTAACATCATTATAGAGAGAACTGTTAAAAAACTTAGAATCAATATCATTACAGCTAGACCGGGAATCATCATCGGTAAAAAAGGTGCAGATATTGAAAAACTAAAAGCTACTTTGGTAAAAATGCTTAAAAAAGATGTTGCAATCAACATCAAAGAAGAGAAAAGACCACAAGCTTCAGCACAACTAGCAGCCGAAAATGTAGCTACTCAACTAGAGAGAAGAGTTGCATTTAGAAGAGCGATGAAAAAAGTGATCCAAGGTGCATTGAAATCAGGTGCAAAAGGTATCAAAGTTTCAGTAGCAGGAAGACTTGGTGGTGCTGAAATGGCAAGAACCGAGTGGTACTTAGAGGGTAGAGTTCCTTTGCATACACTTAGAGCAAAAATCGATTATGGTTTTGCTGAAGCACATACAACATACGGTATCATCGGTGTTAAAGTATGGATTTTCAAAGGTGAAGTACTTACTAAAGGTATCCAAGCAGAGCCAAAAGAAGAGAAAAAAGGTGGTAGAAGACCATCAAGAAGAAGAGGTGAATAGTCATGTTAATGCCTAAAAGAACAAAATGGAGAAAGCAGCAAAAAGGTCGTAACCGCGGTAAGTCTTTCAGAGGTAATAAAATTGAGTTCGGTGATATTGCAATCAAAGCAGTAGAAGCAGGTAGAATCGACTCTCGCCAAATCGAAGCTGCTCGTATCACTATGACAAGAAGAATCAGCAGAACAGGTAAAACTTGGATTCGTGTTTTCCCTGATAAACCTCTTACTGCTAAGCCACTTGAAACAAGAATGGGTAAAGGTAAAGGTGCAGTTGATAAATGGGTAATGAATATTAAGCCAGGTAGAATCATTTTTGAAATGGCAGGTGTTGAAGAATCACTAGCTAGAGAAGCATTCACACTAGCTATTCATAAACTACCGTTCAAGTGTAAGATAATCACTGCAAAGGATAGTCATGAAATATATTGATATTAAAGATAAAAGTGAAGCAGAGTTACTAGAATTGCTAAAAGAAAAAAAGCTTGAGCTTTTCACTCTAAAAGCAAAACTAAAGACAATGCAACTAACAAATACAGCAGAGATAAAAGTAGCGAGAAGAGATATCGCTAGAATAAAAACAGCTTTGAGTGCTGCTAGATCTAACTAAGGGGTCATCTATGCCAAAAAGACAAATACAAGGGACTGTGATAAAAAAAGCTGGTGATAAAACAGCAACAGTTTTGGTTGAGAGAAAAGTTCTTCACCCAAGATATCACAAAACAGTAAAAAGATTTAAAAAATATCTTGTTCACGATGAGAAAAATGATACAAATGTTGGAGATACAATTGTCGCTATCGAGTGCAGACCGTTGTCAAAAACAAAATCATTTAGACTTCTTGAAATCGTGAAGAGAGGAGAAGTGTAATGATCCAAAGTTTTACAAGATTGAATGTAGCAGATAACTCTGGTGCAAAAGAGATTATGTGTATCAAGGTTCTTGGTGGATCAAAAAGAAGATATGCATCAGTAGGTGATGTTATCGTAGCATCTGTAAAAAAAGCACTTCCAACAGGAAGAGTTAAAAAAGGTAAAGTTGTAAAAGCAGTTGTTGTTAGAACTAAAAAAGAGATCCAAAGAGAAAATGGTTCACTTATCCGTTTTGATGATAATGCAGCTGTTATTATAGATGACAAAAAAGAGCCAATAGGTACTCGTATCTTTGGTCCTGTAAGTCGTGAAACAAGATATGCAGGTTTTATGAAGATCGTATCACTTGCACCGGAGGTATGGTAATGGCAAAGAAGTTCAAAATCAAAAAGGGTGATCAAGTTATGATCATCGCTGGTGATGACAAAGGTAAAACTGGAGAAGTTCTTAAAGTTTTGACTAAGAAAGATGCAGTTATTGTTGCTGGTTGTAAGATAGCTAAAAAAGCTGTTAAACCAACTGAGCAAAATAAAGAGGGTGGATTTGCAAACATAGAGATGCCAATTCATATCTCAAATGTAAAAAAAGTAGAGGGATAATCCTATGAGTAGAATGAAGCAAAAGTACAATGACATCGTACCTGCACTACAAGAAGAGTGTGGGATCAAAAATCCGATGCAGACACCTAAGCTTGAAAAAATAGTTATCTCTGTTGGTGCTGGTGAAGAGGGTAAAGACTCTAAACTTATCGCCAATATGACAGATACAATTTCTCTAATAGCAGGTCAAAAAGCTGTAATTGTTAATGCAAAAAAATCTGTTGCAGGATTTAAAGCAAGAGAAGGAGCTCCGAGTGGTATCAGAGTAACTCTAAGAGGTGAAAATATGTATAACTTCTTAGATAAACTTATCTCTATTGCACTTCCAAGAGTTAAAGACTTTAGAGGTGTGCCAAGAAAAGGTTTTGATGGTAGAGGTAATTACAACTTCGGTCTTACTGAGCAGTTGATGTTCCCTGAAGTAGAGTTTGATAACATTATCAAAACTCACGGTATGAACATCACTATAGTAACAAGTACAGAAGATGACAAAGAAGCATTCACGCTTTTAGAAAAGCTTGGTATGCCTTTTGCTAAAGGGAGAAACTAATGGCTAAGAAATCAATGATAGCAAAACAGAAGAGAAAACCAAAATTCTCTACTCAAGCATATACTAGATGTAACATTTGTGGAAGACCTCACTCAGTTTACAGAGACTTTGGTCTTTGTCGTGTGTGTTTAAGAAAAATGGCCAATGAAGGTCTAATTCCTGGTATGCGTAAAGCAAGCTGGTAAGGAGAAGAAAAGATGATGACAGATATTATTGCAGATTCTCTGACTCGTATCAGAAATGCTGCGCAAAGAAGATTAGATTCGACAACACTTCTTCACTCAAAAACTATTGAAGCTATAGTGGCAATCTTTGTAGATAAAGGTTACCTTGAAAGCTATACAGTTAATGATGAAGGAAACAACAAAAAAAGTATCACTGTGGTACTAAAGTATGATGACAATGAAAAAAGTGTTATCAATGAGATCAAGAAAATTTCTAAGCCTGGTCGTAGAGTTTACCAAGGTAAAGATAAGATTAAAACATTCAAAAATGGTTACGGTACATTGGTAGTTTCAACAAGCCAAGGTGTACTTGCAAACGATGAAGCATTCAAACGCGGAATCGGTGGCGAAGTAATCTGTAGTATTTGGTAAGGAGACAAGATGTCAAGAATAGGAAAAAGACCAGTAACTGTTGCAAGTGGTATAGATGTATCACTAGACGGTACGACTCTCGTGGCTAAAAAAGGCAATCTTGAAAAAAGACTTGAAACTTATGGTAGAGTAGATATCAAAATTGAAGGTAATGAAGTAATCTTTTTGAGAAAAGGTGATGATAAACAATCAGCAGCTTTTTGGGGAACATATAGAGCTTTATTTAACAACATCATCGTTGGACTTGATAAAGGATTTACAAAGTCTTTAGAGATCAATGGTGTTGGTTATAGAGCAGCAGTTCAAGGAAAGACTTTGAACCTTCAACTTGGTTTCTCTCATGATATCAATTATGAAATTCCAGAAGGACTAGATATCAAAGTTGATAAAAACATCATTACAATTTCTGGTACTGACAAGCAACAAGTTGGACAAGCAGCAGCTGAGATTAGAGGATATAGACCACCTGAACCATATAAAGGAAAAGGTGTTAAATATACAGATGAAGTTATCATCAGAAAAGCTGGTAAAGCAGCTGGTAAATAAGGAGCGATAGATGTTAAAAAGTATTCAAAAAAGAAAAAATAGACTTCGCGCTCAAAGAAAAGCTAGAGTTAGAGGTAAAATCTTTGGTACAGCTGAACTTCCAAGATTGTCTGTATATAGATCTAACAAATACTTCTATGCTCAAGCTATAGATGATAATGCAGGTAATACTCTTGCATCTGTAGATAGTAGAACTCTAGGTCTAAGAGCAAATAAAGAAGATGTAAAAAAAGTTGCCCAAAAAATGGCAGAAAATCTTGCTTCTAAAAATATAGATAAAGTTGTTTTTGATAGAAATGGTTATCTATATCACGGTGTAGTTGCATCATTTGCTGATGCTCTTAGAGAAGCTGGAATCAAGTTGTAAGGAAGCATGATGGAAAATCGCGAAATAGAAAAAGAATTCGAAGAAGTTATCGTTAACATCGGTCGTGTTACCAAAGTTGTAAAGGGTGGTAGAAGATTTAGATTTACTGCTCTTGTTGTGATTGGTGACAAGAAAGGTACAGTTGGTTACGGATTTGGTAAAGCAAAAGAGGTTCCTGATGCAATCAAAAAAGCTGTTGATGATGCACACAAAAACCTTGTAAAAGTTAACATTAAAGGTACTACAATTGCTCACGATATTGAGCATAAGTTTAACGCAAGTAGAATTGTACTTAAACCAGCTAGTGAGGGTACAGGTCTTATTGCTGGTGGTGCTGCTAGACCAGTACTTGAACTTGCAGGTATCCAAGATGTACTTAGTAAATCAATTGGATCAAACAATCCAAATAACCTTGTAAGAGCTACTATCCAAGCACTTACTAGAATCAAAGCATAAGGGGTAAGGTATGAGTTTACATAATCTTCAACCAGCTCCTGGATCTACTCACAAATCAAAAAGAGTAGGTCGTGGACAAGGTAGTGGTACAGGAAAAACTGCTGGTCGTGGTCAAAAGGGTCAAAAATCAAGATCAGGTTATAGTCAAAAAAGAGGTTTTGAAGGTGGACAAATGCCACTTTATAAAAGACTTCCAAAGATTGGATTTACATCAAGAGTTGAGAAACCTTATGTAATCAATGTAGAAAAAATAAAAGCAGTAGCTGAACTAGATGAAATTACACTTGAAAGTATCAGAACTGTACATAAAATGAAAAAAACAGTCAAGAGAGTCAAGCTTATCGGAGCTGGTGCAAAAGATCTTGCATCTAAAATCAAAGATGAAGCAATAACTACAAGCGGTAAATAATCATGAGTAATGCTTTAACTCAAAAAATCTTAATAACATTAGGATTTATTTTTGCTTATAGAGTTTTAGCATATATTCCAACTCCAGGAGTTGACTTGGGTGTTATCAAAGAGTTCTTTGATAGCAACTCAGGCAACGGACTTGGTATGCTAAATATGTTTTCAGGTGGCGCAGTTAGTCGTCTAAGTATAATCTCACTAGGTATTATGCCTTACATTACCGCATCTATTGTAATGGAACTACTTTCAGTAACTTTCCCTAACTTAGCACAGATGAAAAAAGAGAGAGATGGTATGCAAAAATATATGCAAATCATCAGATACTTCACTATTCTTATCACTGTAGTTCAAGCTATAGGTGTATCTATAGGGCTACAAAGTATGACAGGTCGTGCAGGAGAGAGTGCTGTAACAATCGATCCAACTACATTTACAATACTAGCAACATTTTCTATGCTAACTGGTACTATGCTTCTTATGTGGATAGGTGAACAGATTACTCAAAAAGGTATTGGTAATGGTATATCACTTATTATCTTTGCTGGTATAGTTTCTGGAATGCCAGCTGCTATTAGCAACACTATCAAAGCAGTAAATGCTGGTGAGATGAGCTTTTTGTCAGTATTGTTGATTTTAGCAATTATACTTGCTACTATATTAACCATTATCTATGTAGAGTTAGGAGAGAGAAGAATCCCTATTTCATACTCAAGAAAAACTATTATGCAAAATAGAAACAAAAGAGTAATGAACTATATTCCTATCAAGATTAACCTATCTGGTGTAATCCCTCCAATTTTTGCAAGTGCTATTTTAATGTTCCCTCTAACTTTGCTTAGAACAAGCACCAACCCTATAGCACAAGCAATATCAGATGCATTAACACCTGGTGGAATTATTTTCAATATAGCTACATTTGTCTTGATAATATTCTTTGCATTCTTCTATGCCTCAATAGCATTCAATGCAAAAGATATCGCTGAAAACCTCAAAAGACAAGGTGGTTTTATCCCAGGTGTTAGACCAGGTGAACACACTAAAGAGTTCCTAAATGAAGTAGCAAGTCGCCTTACAGGTTCAGGTGCTATATACTTGGCATTGGTAGCTACATTGCCATTTGCTATGATTTCAAGTATTGGAGCTTCATTTTACTTTGGTGGTGTTTCTGTTTTGATTATCGTTCAAGTTGCACTTGATACTATGAGAAAAGTAGAAGCCCAAAGAACAATGAACCAATACGATACACTAGGTAATGTGGGTCTATAATGGCTATACCTATTAGAAAACCAAAAGAGATCGCCAAGCTCAAAGCAGCTGGCGAGATTGTTGGAAATACTCTACAATATCTTCAAGACATAATCAAACCAGGTATGACACTCAAAGAGATTGATGCATTGGGTGAAGAGTATATACTTAAACAAGGTGCAATACCTTCATTTAAAGGGCTGTATGGTTTTAGTGGCTCTGTATGTACATCACTAAACAATGTATGTATCCATGGTGTGCCAGACGATACCATTGTGCAAGATGGTGATATATTGGGACTTGATATTGGTACCAAATTGGATGGATATTATGGTGATGCGGCTATAACTATGCCTATTGGTAATGTAACTCAAGAAGATTTAGATTTGATTGCATGTTCGAAAGATGCTTTATATATGGCAATAGATGCAATCAAACCTGGTATGAGATTCAAAGAGCTTACAAAACTTCTTGAAGATTTTATCACATCAAGAGGGTATGTACCACTTAGAGGTTATTGTGGACATGGCATAGGAACCAAGCCACATGATGAACCAAGTATCCCAAACTATCTTGAGGGTAAGCCAAATCAAGGACCAAAGATAAAAAACGGTATGGTATTTTGTCTTGAGCCTATGGTGTGTCAAAAGAGTGGAGAGCATCTATTGCTTGATGATGAATGGTCAGTTGTTAGTGAAGATGGATTAAGAACTAGCCATTATGAACATCAAGTAGCAGTAGTTGATGGTAAAGCAGTTATATTAACAAACCCAACAAACATAGAGTAGAAGGAACAAAAATGGCAAAAGATGATGTTATTGAGATTGATGGTAAGGTAGTTGAAGCGTTGCCAAACGCGACATTTAGAGTAGAGTTGGACAATGGACATGTGATTTTATGTCATATCGCTGGTAAGATGAGAATGCACTATATCAAAATCCTACCAGGGGATAAAGTAAAAGTTGAGCTTACTCCATATAGCCTAGATAAAGGTCGTATCACTTTTAGATACAAATAAAACTTTTGAGCGTTTAGCGTTTATCGTTAAGCGTTCAGTACTTCTAAATTCATTATATAAGAAAATATTAATATATTTTTTGGTATAATCCTCCTCCCTATTGCTATAAGCATAGGCAACTGCGTGAAGAATCTTTGATTAGCACGCACCGGTTACTCAAGGATTGGATTATACACTTCAATAATCCACGCAAAAACAGGTGCAAATATTGACTTTATGTCACAATCACATATTAGGAGATAACCAAATGAAGGTTAGACCATCAGTTAAGAAGATGTGTGATGATTGCAAAATCATTAAACGCAAGGGTATCATCAGAGTGATTTGTAAAAATCCAAAACATAAACAGAGACAAGGATAAACATGGCTCGTATAGCAGGTGTTGATTTACCAAAGAAAAAGAGAATGGAATATGCTCTTACTTACATTTATGGTATAGGTCTTACTACATCAAGACAAATTCTTGATAGAACAGGTATTGACTATAACAAAAGAGTATATGAACTAACAGATGCAGAAGCGGCTACTATTCGTAACGATATTCAAGAAAATGTGATGGTTGAAGGGGATCTTAGAAAAAAAGTGACTCTTGATATCAAAGCATTGATGGATTTGGGTAACTACAGAGGTCTAAGACACAGAAGAGGACTTCCTGTTCGTGGACAAAAAACTAAAACAAACGCGCGTACTAGAAAAGGTAAGCGTAAAACTGTTGGTGCAGCGTAAGGAGTAGCGAAATATGGCTAAGAAAAAAGCAAAAAAAAGTATTGCTAAAGGTGTAGTATATGTAGCTGCTACTTTTAACAATACAGTTATCACAGTAACAGATGAAATGGGTAATGTTATATCTTGGAGTAGTGCAGGTAGTCTTGGATTTAAAGGTTCTAAAAAATCTACTCCTTTTGCAGCAGCAGAAGCAGTAGCAGATGCTATGAACAAAGCAAAAGAACATGGTATTAAAGAGGTAGGAATTAAAGTTCAAGGTCCTGGTTCTGGTAGAGATACAGCAGTAAAATCTATCGGTGCTACTGAGGGTATCCGCGTAACATTCCTAAAAGATATTACACCACTTCCGCATAACGGATGTAGACCACCTAAGAAGAGAAGGGTATAAGCATGGCAAGATATAGAGGTCCTGTTGAAAGACTAGAAAGAAGACTTGGTGTTGATCTTGGATTAAAAGGTGAAAGAAGACTTGCTGGTAAATCAGCATTGGAAAAGAGACCTTACGCTCCAGGTCAACATGGACAAAGAAGAGCGAAGATTAGTGAATATGGTCTTCAACTTCAAGAGAAACAAAAAGCTAAATTTATGTATGGTGTTTCTGAAAAACAATTTAGAACATTGTTTAAAGAAGCAAACAGAAGAGAAGGAAATACAGGGGAAATCCTTATTCAACTTCTTGAGCAAAGACTTGATAATATAGTATATAGAATGGGATTTGCTACTACTAGAGCTAGTGCAAGACAGTTTGTAAATCACGGTCATGTATTGGTTGATGGTAGAAGAGTTGATATCCCTTCATATAGAGTTAAACCAGGTCAAAAAATTGAGATTAGAGAAAAGAGCAAAACTAATCCTCAGATTTTGAGATCTATCGAGCTTACTAATCAAACAGGTATGGTTGATTGGGTAGATGTTGATAAAGATAAACTTTTTGGAATCTTTACTAGAATTCCTGAGAGAGAAGAGATAGCAATACCAGTTGAAGAGCGTCTGATTGTTGAGCTTTACTCTAAATAATAAATAAGTAAAGGCTATTTATGAGAAAAATCAAAGTTGCACCATTTATGCCGACAGAGGTAGAAGTAAATGAGATCAGTTCAAATAGAGCTGAGATCATTGCTTACCCTTTCGAAAGTGGTTATGCAGTGACTCTAGCACATCCACTTAGAAGACTTATTTTGGGTTCTTCTATAGGATATGCACCTATATCAGTAAGAATTGAAGGTGCTGCACATGAGTTTGATAATATTAGAGGTATGCATGAAGATGTTGCAGTCTTTATTATAAATCTCAAAAATATCAGATTTAAAATCAAAGATGAGAGTGATAGAGTAGAGGTTTCATATAGCTTTACAGGTCACAAGGATGTAACAGCACAAGATTTGAACAATGAGTTCATAGAAGTTGTTAATGGTGATTTGCCACTAGCTACACTAAATGAAGATGCCCAATTGAAGTTTTCAATCGTTATCGCTAAAGGTATAGGATATGTACCAAGCGAAGATCTTCGTGATGATGTAGATGCTGGTTCAATTGCACTTGATGCATTCTTTACACCAGTAAAAAAAGCAAACTATAAGATTGAACCTGTTTTGGTAGAAGACAATCCTAACTATGAAAAGATTGTTTTTGATATTGAAACAGACGGTCAAATAGGACCAGTTGAAGCATTTACTAATGCACTTGAAGTTATGAATAAACAGCTTTCAGTTTTCGCAGGAGTATTGAATGTTGATATTTCTAGTACTCCAATCAAAAGAACAAGTGAAGATAGTGAGTTGAAACCATTTTTACAAACTGTTGACAGTTTAGGTCTTAGTGCTAGATCTTTTAACTCTTTAGATAGAGCAGGGATTAAGTACTTAGGTGAACTTGTTTTAATGAGTGAAAATGAAATTAAAAATATAAAAAATCTTGGAGCAAAATCTTTAGATGAAATTAATAAGTGTTTGATTTCTAATGGTTTTGATTCAGATTATGAATTGGCTGAAAGTACAAGAATAAATCTTACAAAAAAATTAGAACAACTTAAAAGTTTAAGTTGAAAAAGGGAATGAGATGAGACATAAGCACGGATATCGTAAGTTAAATAGAACAAAATCTCATAGAGCAGCTCTTTTGAAAAACCTTGCTATTGCATTGACAAAAGAAGGTAGAATAGAAACTACTTTACCAAAAGCAAAAGAGCTTAGAAGCTACTATGAAAAACTAATCACTAAAGCATCAGTTGGTGATTTTAATGCACACAGAGCTGTATTTGCTTTATTGCAACATAAAGAGTGTACAAATAAGCTTGTAACAGAAATTGCACCTCAGTATAGTGATAGAAAAGGTGGATATACAAGAATTATTAAAACTCGTACAAGAAAAGGTGATGCTGCACCTATGGCAATTATTGAGTTAGTATAATTGCATTACAATCGCATCAAATGGATTGATGCGATTATCCTTCATAATAATTTTATCAAATTAAAGCGTAAAACCACTTCCTTTAGGGAGTGGATATAAGTGATAAACTTTAGAGACATATCAAATTTTAACAAAACTTGCAAATACTGTTAAAGTAGGCTATAATACCACTATGAAAAGTTTTAAATATAGAATATATCCTAATAAGGAAACATCTCTATTGTTAAACATTTGGTTTGGACAAACTCGCTTTGTATGGAACTACTACTTAAATCAGAGAACAGTAGCATATAAA
>Ga0256913_10000551_pt1 | contig 19583 bp, 11 predicted proteins | sample Axial_MatmetaG_FD_185970 | JGI IMG/M metagenome (GOLD analysis project Ga0256913, IMG submission 185970) | Deep-sea worm associated microbial mat communities from Axial Seamount, Juan de Fuca Ridge, Pacific Ocean - Axial_Mat | ecosystem: Environmental > Aquatic > Marine > Oceanic > Microbial... | reverse complement strand
AGGTATTGTTCAGGTTGTAATATTCAGGGATTGATAATCCGTCAGCCTGACCATATACATAATTATTATAACGTTCCTGAATATTCCAGCCAACGGTTAAGTATGCACTGAAATTCTCTGAGAAATCGTGGGTCATATAAGCAAGCAGGTCGTTGTTAAAGTCTCTGTGCAATGTGTTACGAGCAAAGGCGTAACCGGCAGGTTTTGTTCTGGAACCTTTGGCAATATAATATTTAACATATTCACCGTAATAGTCGATACCGGGGCGTAAGGTAAAATGTAACCAGTCGGTTGCAAAATAGTCAATCTGGATGTTTCCGATAAGACGGTTAACCTGGTCATTCCATAGGTTTTTGTTAGCTGTCCAGTAAGGGTTGTCATAACCACCACCGTGACGATAGTTTCTTTGTGAACCATCAGTCAGTTCGTAACCGGCAGCATTGTTAAAGGTAGGCGGAGTTCTCATCAAACCAAGCATAACGCCTGATGTGTTGGACCCTTGCTGGATTCTGTCACCACCATTGATAATGTAGTTGGCATTACCTGAAATGGAGAATTTCTCACCTAATTTAGTAGAACCTGCTACTTTAAATGTATTTCTTCTGATTTTGTTATTTGGGATAACACCTTTATCACTCATGTCAGATGCTGACAGATAGAAGTTGGCTTTATCGTTACCACCCGAAAGGCTGATACTATTATTAAAAGTAACACCAGTCTGGAAAAAATCAAAATGATCGTAAATATTTACGTTTCCAAGAGAAGCATCAGCTTCATCTTTAGGAACAACAGCACCATCAACGTCAAAGTCAGGATAAGTCCATACACTTGGATTTTTGCTGTAACCTGATTCAGATATTTTAGGTCCCCATGATGCGAAGAAACCTGAGGACCAATTACCGTTCCATCCCTGAGCATATTTTTGGTTCAGTTTAGGAACCTGGCTGATTTGGCTAAACATAACAGATGAACTAAAGCGAACATCAACTTTATGTGCACCAGTGGAAGTGCCTTTTTTAGTTGTAATAACGATTACACCGTTAGCACCACGAATACCATAAAGAGCGGTAGCAGCACCACCTTTAAGAACACTAACGTTCTCAATATCGTCGGGGTTGATGTCTAAAGCACGGTTACTACGGGCAACTCCGGCTACATCACCGGCACCAAATCCGTCCTGGTCAGCTGTAATAGAGTTGTCGATAGGTACACCATCAACTACAAAAAGGGGCTGGTTATTACCGGTAATGGAAGCAGCACCCCTGATAGTAATATAACTTGCACCACCTGCAGCACCAGATGAACTGGTAACTTCAACGCCCGAAACACGGCCTTGTAATGCATTTACAACATCAGTGTTACCACTTTTAGATATTTCGTCAGAATTTACATCCTGCACGTTGTAACCTAAAGCTTTCTTTTCCTTGGTCATACCAATGGCGGTAACAACAACTTCGTCAACCATCAGCACGTCAGGTTGCATTGTGACGTTAATTTGATTTTGGCCACCAATTTCGACCTCTTGGGTTTTCATTCCTATGTAAGAAAAAACCAGTATTTTATGACCGGGTTTTACTTCAAGGGAATACTTACCATCAATGTTGGTTGTAGTACCGAAGGTAGTACCTTTTACAAGAACAGTAACACCAGGTATACCGGCTCCGTCTTCGGAACTTGTAACCGTACCATTAATGGTTCTTGTTTGAGCAAACGCGAATTGAATGCCAATAAATGACAAAAGCGTCAGCATAAGAGTAAATTTTCTCATAATGATGATTTTGGTTAATAAATAAATAATTTAACAAGTAATTTTCATAATAAATAGTTTTTGTCTTATCCCGCCTTTGTTAAAAGGTAAGGAGGCTATTAAGCAACGTGCAAGGTATAAAAAATCTTAAAAAACCAAGCCGAAATCCAAAAAAATGTTAAACCAGTAGTTGTTAACAAAATGGATTATTTGTTATATGACAAATAAAATATTTGAGACGGAGAAGTGTTTTTGCTTAATAACAAAAATAAATGAGATTATTGTTTACGAGCAAAGAATATGATTACCAGTAAAATAGACCCGATTATCATTTCAGCAGTATTAAACCGGCCAAGAAAAAAAAATGAGAACGCCATGGAGAATGCAAGTGCAAAATAGAAATAGTAAGGCCCCTGATTTTTTCTATAAATGATAAAAAACCCGGCAAGAATTATTATGATATGAAGCAGTATTTCTATTAATAAGGGAATAAAAAGAGCATTTCCTTTGAAATTACTGTACTCAAGTTGTTCTAAGAATTCACGATTGCCAATTGAATAGAGTGCTGTAAACAGGTAATAGCTTAACCCGATAATGCCGTAAACAATCAAAAGCAGAGCCGATGCTTTAAGTAAAAAAGGCAGCCCTTTTTTATTTGGTTTTTGTTCTTCTATTATCTCTATGGTTTTTGGTTCGGCCATTACTGCATTAATTTTAGATATGTTTGGCATAAATGTAAACAAAAAGAGCGGTCATCACCACATCTAAAACAGGGAAGGGCATTCCGGTAAGATAAACGGTTGAAACTATTAAAAGCAATATTTGCGAAGTTGTGTATAGGTGAAAGCCAACTTTTCGGTAATTCCACATCATCAGGGCTCCAAAAAAAGAGATGGTAAACAGGATGGTCTGTAAAAGAAAAAAATTCTTATCAGTATTCAAAAACAGCGAAAGATCAACATCCATTCCCATCATGTTTACAGTTTCTTTGCCATCGAAAGTTTGCCTGATAAAATCAATCAAACTGTAAACAATAAGATTGGATAAAACAGACATCGCACCGTTAATCATCGACAGGATAAGAAACAGCCGTAAAACCGGTGGCCGCTGGTTCTCTTGTGTATTTATTATTTTAGTTTCTTCCATATTATTTAATCCCAAATTACCAGAAAAAAATCATTACTGTATCAATTAATAAGTAACAATTAGCTCACAATTTATAACCGTGAGCATAGAACTGTTTTTAATCAAGTTTTCCAATAACCTTTTCAACTTCATCAAGTATCTCGCATGACTTAACCAGTTCTTTCATGGTATTGTGGTCTTTGTACAGTGGCCTGTCGATTTCCAGGAATTCAACATGCTTTCGGACAACACTATGTGCTTTTGTAACACCATCTCCAAACTTATACTCTCTGAAATCCAAAGCCTGTGCTGCTGCCATAAATTCGATGCCAAGAATTCCATAGGCATTGTCAAGTATCTGGAAGTTTTTGATGGCGGTGTTCATTCCCATTGAAACAAAGTCTTCCTGATCTGCTGCAGCGGGAATGGATTGAATGGAAGCAGGTGCAGATAAAATCCGCTGTTCTACAATCTGCATGTCAGCTGTATATTGGCTTAGCATTAGTCCTGAAAACATACCTGCTCCCTTGGTAAGAAATGGAGGTAAACCGGCACTTAATGCAGGGTTATTAAGACGATTCAGTCTTCTTTCTGATAGTACGCTTACCATGGTGATGGCAGCTCCGGCCATATCCAGAGGCAGGGCAACAGGTGATCCTTGAAAGTTAGCACCAGAAAGCGCCAGGTCATCTTCGGGAAAAAAGATTGGATTATCACCTACGCCATTCAATTCAATTTCAACCTGTGAGCGGGCATAAGCAATGGCATCGTGAGCAGTGCCAATAACCTGTGGTGTCGAGCGCATGGAATAGGCATCTTGTACTTTGTGTTCTACACGTTCTTCTTTTAAGTCCCCTCCTGCAACCAATTTACCTATGGTAATTGCAGAACGGATGGCTCCTTTAAAACCGCGTACTTCATGTAGGCGGGCGGTATAGGGTCCCATGTTGGCTTTAAGGGCTTCCAACGACATGGCTGCTGCTATTTCAGCTTGTTTCAACCAGTTCTGAGCATCGTATAAAAAGAGTGCACTCATGGCGGTAAGCACGTTAGACCCATTGATGGTTCCAAGTCCGTCGCGGGCTTCAAGTCCGGGAGGGGTAATGCCTGCCTGATTAAGAGCCTCAGCTCCTTCCAGTAACTCACCTTTATAAAAAGCTTTTCCTTCGCCCATCAGCAGTAAAGCTATTTGCGACATGGGTGCCAGATCGCCTGATGCACCAACCGATCCTTTTTGACAAACATAGGGTGTGACTTTTTTATTCAGCATTTCAATAAAAAACTGCGTAATTACCGGACGAATTCCTGAATTACCATGTGCATGTACATTAATACGACCAAGCATAGCGGCTCTTACATAATCCAGGGGCATGGCATCGCCGATGCCGGCAGCATGGTTATAAATGAGGTATTTTTGAAATTCACGTACCTGCTCATCAGTAAGTACTACTTCTGAAAATTCACCAATGCCGGTATTAACACCATACATGGTTTCGTGAGCATCAATTTTTCGTTCCAGCATGGCACGGCAAACTTTTATTCTTTCCAGTGCATCCGGATGAAGTTCTACTTTTTCATAATTACGAGCAACGCTTACAACTGCTTCAATGGTAAGCCCTGAGCCGGTTACGATATAGGTCATTGTTCTTTATTTTTATTGAATTGAAAAAAGCGAAATTAATGAAATTATACAACACTACTCTAACCTGTGGAATTTTATTAAAATACCGATAGGAATTAGCCAGGGTAAGTTTGTTTACTTGATTACAATTTTCAAGCAACTTGCTCAAATCAAAATAATTATTACTTTTGCCGCGCTTAAAAAAGAAGATACTATTATGCTGGAGAATGAATTAATGACCATTGAAGAGGTTGAAAAACATATTGGAAGCGAAGCTGCTGCCATGGTTTATTTTTACAATGATAACTGTGCGCCTTGTCATAGTCTGCGTCCTAAAGTAATTGATTTGGTTAAAAATGACTTCCCGAAGATGAAGCTGGCTTTTGTGAATACACTGAAGTATCCCGATCTTCCTGCCAAGTATAGTGTTTTTGCCAACCCAACGCTGATTACCTTTTTCGAAGGCCGTGAATATAAACGCGAAAGCAAGTATATTTCTATTCCTCAATTAGCCGAAGCTATCTCACGCCCCTATGATATGATTTTTGAGAATTAATTCTTAAAACTGATTATGCCTGCATTACTTACGAATAATGTAAGAACTAAAAATGCAGATTTTTTCTTTCGAATAGTAACAGCCAGCCTACTCCGATGGTAATGGCTGAATCGGCGATGTTAAAGATGGGACGGAAAAAGATAAAGTGGTTGTCGGGACCAAACAAAAAATCAGGCATCCAGGATGGTGCTTGCGATTTAGCAATATCAATCAAAGGGAAATAGAGCATATCCACTACCTTGCCATGCAGAAAGGAGGAGTAGCCATGCAGGTCGTCCGAAGCAAAAGCTGCTACCGTATGGTAGGTGCTATTGGTGAAGATTAGCCCGTAAACTGAGCTGTCGATAATGTTACCAAGTGCGCCGGCTAAAATAAGTGAAGCGCTGAACTCAAGCCCTTTGTGATTTCCTTTACGGGTTAAGAAAAAGATATAAACCACGATACCCAATACGGCTACAATCCGAAATACACTAAGGAACAGTTTACCCCATTGGCCGGCAAATTCCAATCCGAAAGCCATACCGTTGTTTTCGGTAAAATAGAGCATGAACCAGTTGCCGATAACAGGCACTTCTTCCCCTAAAGTAAAATTCAGTTTAACCCAAACCTTAAGCCACTGATCTAAAATCAGAATGACCAAAGTAATTAGAAAGGCTTTTTTCAATACGTTCCGTTTAATAAATTTAGAATGGAATTATCTTTTTCTAACGTTGCCCTGATTAAGTTTGGCATCGATACTTAAGGTGGCATGAGGAACAGCTCTTAATCTCTCTTTGCTAATCAGTTTTCCGGTAACGCGACAAATACCGTATGTTTTGTTCTCAATACGAATTAATGCGGCTTCAAGGTTTTTAATAAAACGTTCCTGACGGGCTGCCAGCTGACGATTTTCCTCTTTTGACAAAACCTGTTGACCCTCTTCCAATACTTTAAAAGTTGGTGAAGTGTCGTTGGTGCCGTTGTTGCCTGTATTTGTATATGCTTCGGTTAAAAGTTTGAGATCGTTATTTGCTTTCTCTATTTTTTTTTGGATGAGTTCTTTAAATTCTTCTAATTCCTCATCTGAATACCGTGTCTTTTTTGTTTCCGTCGTGCTCATAATCCTATCATTTTTTGTGGTTAAAAAAAGAATTTCTAAAGATAGAAAAAATATTAATCGATTTTAAGGTCAATTTTTATTCTTCAGTTTTACTTACTGCAATTTTTACAGAGATACCGTCAATCAGCTCTTGTTCGTAAAAAGTACCGGAAATTACCTCTGTAAAATTTGTTTCTGCTAAAGTTTCCGAACAAATGTAATCATTAAAGGCTGTAAATGCTTCATCAGTTTCCGGATTTTTTTCAACAGTAAGCTTAATATGGTCTGTAACTTCCAGTCCCATATCCTTTCTGATATTCTGAACACGATTAACCAGCTCACGAGCCAATCCTTCATTTTTTAGTTCAGGAGTGATGGATATATCCAGCGCCACAGTAAGGTTACCCTGGTTCGCAACAATCCATCCCGGAATATCCTCAGTGCTTATTTCCACATCGGCAGGAGTGATTACTATCTCTTTACCGTCAATGGTAAGGAGATACTCTTTTTCCTGTTCCAGCTTTTTAATATCCTCCTGACTGAACCTGTTTACTGCTGCTGCAATCTGTTTCATCATTTTGCCATAGCGGGGGCCTAAAGCTTTAAAATTGGGTTTGATTTTTTTAACCAGTATACCGTTATCTTCGGTGATGTATTCAATGTTTTTTACATTTACTTCCGAAAGGATTAGCTTTTCGACAGCCTGAACCTGTTTTTTGAATTTCTCATCAAGCACCGGAATCATCACCTTATTTAAGGGTTGACGAACACGGTTGTTGCTTTTCTTCCTTAAAGAAAGTACCATAGATGAAATCTGTTGCGCCAGTTCCATGCGTTCCTCAAGATCTTTGTCGATTACTTTTTCGTCAGCAACAGGGAAATCGGTCAGATGAACCGAAATATCGTCAAATCTTCCGGTAACTGTATTCAGGTCGGTAAACAGGCGGTCGGCAAAAAATGGAGCAATTGGTGCAATCAGTTGCGATATTACTTCCATGCTGCGGTAGATGGTTTGATAAGCAGCGATTTTATCCTTTGAATAATCTCCTTTCCAGAAAACTCTTCTTGATAAGCGAACGTACCAGTTGCTCAGGTGTTCATTTACAAAATACTGAATGGCACGGCCGGCTTTGGTTGGTTCGTAATTACCGTAAGCTTCATCCACGGTTTTAATCAGTGAGTTAAGTTCCGACAAAATCCAGCGATCAAGTTCGCTTCTATCTTCGAAAGGAACCTCATCTTCGCGGTATGTAAATCCGTCGATATTGGCATAAAGAGAAAAGAAGGCGTAAGTGTTATACAATGTTCCGAAGAATTTCCTTCTTACTTCGTCAATGCCTGCCAGGTCAAATTTAAGGTTGTCCCAAGGCTGCGAGTTGGTCATCATATACCAGCGGGTAGCATCGGCACCGTATTTGTCAATGGTCATAAACGGGTCAACAGCATTACCGAGGCGTTTCGACATTTTATTGCCCTTTTTATCCAGAACCAATCCATTGGAAACAACCGTTTTGTAGGCTACCGAATCAAAAACCATGGTTCCGATGGCATGCAGTGTAAAGAACCAGCCACGGGTTTGGTCAACGCCTTCGGCAATAAAATCAGCCGGAAAGGAGGTGTTCAGTTTTTCTTTGTTTTCAAACGGATAGTGCATCTGAGCATAGGGCATCGAACCTGAATCGAACCAAACATCGATAAGAGCGGGTTCGCGGAACATTTTTTGGCCGCTTTCTGAAATCAGTACTATTTTGTCAACATACGGGCGGTGGAAATCGAATGTCTGGTAATTCTCCTCGCTCATATCACCGGGGGTAAAATCTTTCAATGCATTTTCTTGCATTACACCGGCTTCAACAGCTTTTTCAATTTCTGCTTTCAGCTCCTCCGCTGAGCCGATTACTTTCTTTTCAGTTCGGTCTTCGGTCATCCAGATGGGAATAGGAATTCCCCAGAAGCGTGAACGTGAAAGATTCCAGTCAACAAGGTTTTCGAGCCAATTACCAAAACGGCCTTCACCGGTGGCGCGTGGTTTCCAGTTGATGGTTTTATTCAGTTCGATCATCCTGTCTTTCATGGCTGTGGTTTTTACAAACCAGCTGTCAAGCGGATAATAAAGCACCGGTTTATCAGTTCGCCAGCAATGCGGATAGCTGTGAGTATGCTTTTCTATTTTGAATGCTTTGTTAGCCAGTTTTAGTTCAACTGCCAAGTCCACATCCAGCGAAGGGTCTTTGTCGGTTAACCCGATGTAGGCATTTTTAACATAACGGCCTGCATAAACGCTGTAAAGTTCAGTGTTTACAAAATCTTTAATGAATTGTTCATCCAGTTCATTCAAAATATAGAAGCGACCTCTTAAGTCAACCATCGGGCGGGTATCGCCGTTTTTGTCAATCAAAGTTAACGGAGCAATGTTGTTGGCTTTGGCAACGCGGTCGTCATCAGCACCAAAAGTTGGAGCAATGTGTACAATTCCGGTTCCGTCTTCGGTGGTAACAAAGTCACCTTTGATTACTTCAAAAGCTTTTCCGTTAGGTTTAATCCACGGGAAGAGCTGCTCATATTTTATTCCGGTAATTTCGCTGCCGGTATATTCGCTAACCACTTTAAAAGGAACATTCTTGTCACCTTTTTTATAATCTTCGAAACCGAGTTCACTGTTTTTCGGATTGAAATATGCATTCAGGCGATCTTTGGCCAGTACTACTGTTTCGGCAATGCCGGTATAAGGGTTGAAGGTTTTAACCTTCACATAGGTTATCTTTTCGCCAACTGCGAGGGCGGTATTTGATGGCAAAGTCCAGGGAGTGGTTGTCCAGGCAAGGATGTAAACTTCATCGTTTTCGCCATCAAACAGAAACTTCGATTTTTCATTTTTTACCACTTTAAACTGGGCAACTACCGTGTTGTCTTTTACATCGCGATAGCAGCCGGGTTGGTTTAATTCGTGGGTACTCAAACCGGTTCCGGCAGCCGGTGAGTATGGCTGAATAGTGTAACCTTTATAAATCAACCCCTTTTCGTGAAGCTGTTTTAAAAGATACCAAACGGTTTCGATGTATTTATTGTCGAAGGTGATATAGGGGTGATCAAGGTCAACCCAATAGCCAATGCGGCGGGTCAGGTCGTCCCACATATCTTTATATTTCAGAACCTCTTTGCGGCAAGCCTTGTTATACTCTTCAACGCTGATTTTTTTACCGATATCTTCTTTGGTGATACCGAGCGTTTTTTCCACACTGATTTCAACAGGCAAGCCGTGTGTATCCCAACCGGCTTTGCGTTCAACATATTTTCCTTTCTGGGTTTGATAACGGCAGAACAGGTCTTTGATGGCACGAGCCATTACATGATGAATACCTGGCGTACCATTGGCCGACGGAGGTCCTTCGTAAAAAACAAAATGTTCGTTGTCTTTTCGTTTATCCAGACTCTTTTGGAACACATCATTTTTATCCCAGAATGCTCTTACTTCTTCTGCCAGTTCGGGCAGGTTGAGCATTTTATATTCATTATATTTTTTACCCATTGGTAAACAGTTTTATATCGTTAAAAAATCGAGGGGCAAAAGTATAAAAAATTGGCGCATCTTCGAGGGTGTTCTGTTATAATAATAAGGTATTCGGGGAAATAGGGATATAGGGTGTGTGGAGTGCCTAAAGTTTGGAGTACTTGGAGTTTGGAGTGCCTAAAGTGAACTAGAGTTTGGAGTGCCTAAAGTTTGGAGTAAAATTACGTCGTTCATTTATTATTCAGGTATGAAAAACTTAATGACATCTGACGAAGGAAGATAAATGACGTCCGAAGGATAAACGACAGCAGAAGGTTTATATTATTCTGCCTCTTTAACCAAAACCACAAACACGGGCATATGATCACTGTAACCACCCTGGAAAGTATTGCCGACGAAAGTTCTGAAAGGGTAGCCTTTGTAACGACCAGTTTTGTTAACCAAAAACGGCTTTTTATAAATACCGGCATTCAGATATTTAATACTGCTGTAATCTTTACTTAACAGCGATTGTGATATAAGAATCTGGTCAAACAAGCTCCAGGTGTCGTGCCAGGCAAGACTACCATGTCCTTTTTTGTACATTTCCCACATGGGATTATAAAAGTCGCCCTCTTTAAGTTTCCCCATTTTTCCTTTGGCTCGCATATGCTTTATCAGGCTTTCGTTAGTTGGGTTGTCGTTAAGGTCACCCATGACCAAAATGCGTGCATTGGGATTAATCTGTAATATTGAATCTGAAATCCTGCGACTTAGGTCAGCAGCAGCATTACGCAACCATCTGGAACGTTTTTCGCCACCATATCTCGATGGCCAGTGATTTACAATGATGTGAACTGTATCACCATTAAGCAATCCTTCGGCCAGAAGCTGATCACGACTTCTGAAATCTTTCAACTGTTCGATGTGTAATCGGTGCGATGATGTTTTGTAAGGTTTAAAATACTTAGGGTTGTAAATCATGGCTACATCAACACCACGCCTGTCAGGAGAATTATAATGAATGATTTTATAGTTTCGTTCCTTTATTTCAGGTTGTGCAATTAAGTCTTTGATTACGCTCTCATTCTCAATTTCAGAAATTCCCAAAACAGCCATACCGTCAGGATTGATTTCTGTACCCATTTCCGAAATAACCCTGGCCAGATTATGTAATTTGTGTTTGTACCTGTCGCCTGTCCATAGTTTTGCCCCTTCCGGTGTAAATTCTTCATCTTTAACATCGGGTGTATTAATGGTGTCGAACAGGTTTTCAAGATTATAGAACCCGACAACTGCAGCCAAATATTTTTTTTCAGATTGCTGACCAATTACTGATAAACCGGTAAAGCCAAAGATAAGAACTAAGGCAATTGTGGTTTTAATGATTGTTCTCATAGAGTTTCAGTTTGAAGTTTTCAACAACAAATTAGGAAAGCGAAAAGGTGCTTTCAATTGTTATGGGGGCACAAAAGTAATAATATGAGATGAAATAGTGCATTATTAAAATGTTAATATTGAATTTAGCCTATGTTGGCAAAAATAAATTGTTACTTTTGTCGGTCATTGCTCTGGTGAATACAGGGCATTTTTCGTCTTATATTAAAGGAGACATAACAAAACTAAATATTTATAGATGCACAAAGTTTTATTATTTTGGTCTTTGTTGTTCATTACACTTTCTGCCGGTGCTCAAACTGATTCCGATACTACCGGTAAGGACAACACAGACATTATCCCGACTTTTACCTTAAGCGTTTTGGAATCGGAGTCGGATGGATTATCGCAGGATATTTCGGGGTTGCTTCAATCATCAAGAGATGTTTTTGTTTCAACTGCCGGATACACTTTCGGGGCTGCACGTTACCGTATAAGAGGTTACGATAACAACAACCTTACGGTTCAAATCAATGGTGTTAAAATGAATGACGCAGAAGGTGGACGAGCCTACTGGTCAAGTTGGGGCGGACTGAATGATGCTACCTGGAATAAAGATATCCGTACGGGTATCGTTTCGTCGGAGCTTTCGTTTGGAGGCGTGGCTGGTGTTACCGATATTAATTCAAGACCATCGCTGTTTCGTAAACAGTTCAGGTTTTCCTATTCTGCTGCCAACCGAAGTTACCGTAACCGATTGATGGCAACTTATTCAACCGGTGAGATGGCCAATGGATGGTCGTTCGTGGTTTCTGGTTCCAGAAGATGGGCACAGGAAGGATATGTGGATGGAACCTTCTACGATGCCTGGGCTTATTTTCTGGGTGTTGAGAAAAAGATTAATGAACGGCATAGCCTTTCGCTGATTGTTTTTGGTTCACCCAACCGGAGAGGAAAATCAGGAGTGTCGGTTCAGGAAGCCTACGACCTCTCAGGCAGTAACTATTATAACCCTTACTGGGGATATCAAAACGGTGTGAAGCGTAATGCAAGGGTTGGAAACTATCATCAGCCCATGACCATGCTTACTCATTATTGGAAAATTTCGGAGAACACAAAATCGCAGGCTACCTTATCATACTGGTTTGGACGGGGAGGTTCAACGGCTCTTAACTGGACCGAAACAGATGACCCACGCCCTGATTATTACCGCTATTTGCCAAGTTATTGGAACCTTATTGGTAATGAAGAAAAAGCAAATGAATTAACTGAATTGTGGCAAACAGATGAGGCATTCAGGCAACTTGATTTCGATTATATGTACTTTGCCAATAGCAAATTTTTGTTTACTGTAAACAATGTTGATGGAATTGAAGGAAATAATGTTACAGGACTAAGATCGAAGATTATTCTGGAAGATCGTCGTAACGATAAAAGTCAGCTGCAATTCGACTGGCGGGTTAATTCTGTCTTGAACGATCATATAATTGTTTCAGGCGGTATAAATCTTAATTTTTATAAAGGCCACCGGTACAAAAAAGTAGAAGATCTACTGGGTGGAGAGTATTGGCTTGACGTTGACCGTTTTGCGGATCAGGATCCGTTTGTTATTACCGATGTTTCGCAGAACGACCTGAACCATCCCAATAATCTGGTTAAAGAAGGTGATATTTTTGGTTATGATTATGTAGCCAATATAAACTCTCAAAACGGATTTGCCCAGGCAGACTTTACCTATAATAAAGTTGATTTTTATGTTGGGTTGTCGCTTACCAATACTTCATTCTGGCGAACCGGAAATATGAAAAATGGCCGTTTTCCTGACCATTCTTACGGTGACGGAGAAAAACATAACTTCTTTAATTATGGTTTAAAAGGAGGTGCTACCTACAAGATAAACGGCAAAAACTATATTACTGCCAACGTGATGTATATGACAAGGGCACCTTTTTTCTGGAACTCATTTGTATCGGCCAGAACACGCGATTTTGCGGTTCCTAATCTGAAAAGCGAAACCATCTATTCGGGTGATTTGAGTTATATTTTAAGAACACCTGTTGTTAAACTTCGTGCAACAGCCTATTACACACAGTTTAAAGATCAAACCTGGACCCGTAGTTTTTATCATGATGCACTGCATACCTTTGTTAACTACAGTATGACCGGAATGGATCAGCTGAACACCGGTGTTGAACTGGGTGTTGAAGCCTATTTAACTCCAACCTGGACTGTTTTAGCAGTTGGCGCTATGGGACAAAATATTTATACATCCCGTCCAACAGCAACCATTACACGCGATAACGACGCTGTTGACCTTGTTACCGGACGAACGGTTTATCTCGAAAACTATTATGTGGGGGGGTCTCCTCAAACAGTGGCCTCGCTGGGATTAAAGTATAGCTCTCCAAAATATTGGTTCGCTCAGATAAGAGGAAACTTCTTTGGAGATACTTATGTTTCAATTAACCCTGACAGGCGAACCGAAGAGGCCTTGGGTAATCTTTATTCTGATGATATCAGGGTGGATGAATTGTTAAAACAGGAGAAACTTGAAAATGGTTTTACCGTTGATCTTTATGGTGGAAAATCATGGAGAATTAAACACCAATATAATGTTGGGTTTACTGTAAGCATCAGCAATCTGTTGGGAACCACCAATTATAGAATGTCTGGCTTTGAGCAGTTGCGTTATGATAACCAAAACATAAATAAGTTTCCGCCTAAGTATTATTATATGTATGGAAGAACCTTTTTCCTCAATCTTTATTTCAGAATGTAAATCAATTTGCTAACAATAATTTTTATTAAAATGATAAGATATAACAAACTAACAGCAGTCCTTTTCTTTTTTGCACTTACCCTTTTCTTTACCGGATGTGTAAAGAAAGAATTTGATAAACCACCGGTGGGAAACTTACCGGTAGGAACCGTTTATTCCATTTCTGAACTTAGGCAGATGTATGCCGATTCAGGTGCCATCATGATTAACTATGATGCTTCGGTTTATGCCGTGGTTACCATGGATGAGAGTTCTGGTAACATTTATAAGAGTGCCTATATTCAGGATGGTGCTGATGCCGTTAACTTGCACAAAACAAGTGCCGGCGGATTGCGGATTGGTGATTCGGTAAGGGTTTATTTGAAGAATGTCGTTCTTTCGGAATATGCCGGAATGTTTCAATTGGATAATGTAAATCCTGATTCGAATATCGTGATTATGGCCAATCAAAAGTATCGTGCTCCTGAGGTAGTAACCATTCCTGATTTGCTTACGGGTGACTATCAGGGAAAGCTGATTAAACTGAATGATGTTCAGTTTAAAAGTTCGGATCTGGGTAAGTTTTATGCTGATGCCAATGGTTCTGCAAATAGAACCCTGGAAGATTGTGATGGAAACAGTATTATTGTAAGAACAAGTAATTATGCAACATTTGCCGAGGTTATGTTGCCTGAAGGTAAAGGTGAGTTTGTTGCCATTGCAGGTGATTTTAACGGAACTATACAGCTTTATATTCGTTCACTTTCTGAAATATTATTAACCGGCGATCGCTGTGATGGCGGTGGTGGCGGTGGTGGTGATATTACACCGGTTGATGAAGTTAACGAAAACTTTGATGCTGCTGTTGATTATGAGGATATTGCTCTTGATGGCTGGTCGAATATTAAAGTAGTTGGTGAAAGAGCTTGGACAGGGAAAACATTCAACGATAACAAATATGCTCAGGCAACAGGTTATAACTCAGGGTTGGATGAAATGGAAACCTGGCTGATTACTCCACCGGTAATTAATACTTCGGGAGACAAAAAACTCTATTTCAAAAGTGCCATGGCTTACTGGTCACATCAGGATGGAAATAAACCAATAACCGTTTTGGCTTCTACTGATTTTGACGGTACCAATTTTGAATCGGCCAACTGGGTTGATATATCCGATAAGGTTAATCTTCCTACTTCGTCCAGTGGGGATAACAACTGGATAGAAACCAGTGATGTTTCTTTAGCCGAGTTTACCGGAAATGTTACTATTGCCTTTAAATACAAAGGTAGCGACACCGAATCAACTTCCATCAGAATAGATGATGTAAAAATCTCTACCGATGGCGGTGGCGGTGGTGGTGGCGGTGGTGATGAAATAACACCGGTTGCCGATATTGATGAAAGTTTTGACGGTGCTGTTGATTACGAAGATATAGCTTTTGACGGCTGGACAAATGTAAAAATAGTTGGTGAAAGAGCCTGGACAGGAAAAACCTATAGCGGAAATAAATATGCTCAGGCAACAGGTTATAACTCCGGATTAGATGAAATGGAAACATGGTTAATCACTCCTCCGGTGATTAACACTTCAGGAGATTTGAAACTCTCGTTTAAAAGTGCTATGGCTTACTGGTCGCACAGTGCCGGTAATAATCCGTTAACTGTTTTGGCTTCTACTGATTATAACGGTACCAACTTTGAAACGGCTAACTGGACTGATATTTCAGATATGGTTACAATACCTGATGCTTCCAGTGAAGATAATGCATGGCTCGAAACTGTTGATGTTTCACTGGCCGGTTACACAGGAAATGTTTGTATCGCCTTTAAGTATCGTGGTAGCGACACTGAATCGACCTCCATTAGAATTGATGATGTTAAAATCGCTGCCGACGGTGGCGGTGGTGGCGGAGGAGGTGATGCACTTCCAAGCCTGAATGAAACTTTTAGTGATTATGCAGCTTACGATGAGATTAACAAAAACGGTTGGGTTGATATTGCTGTTACAGGCGACCGTACGTGGATTGCTAAAGAATACAGTGGTAATACCTATGCGCAGGCAACGGGTTATAACTCTGAACTGGACGATATGGAAACCTGGATGATTACTCCGCTTGTTGACAATAATTCAGGTGATAAAACACTTACCTTTAAAGCTGAAAAAGCGTACTGGAAACACAGTGATTATGATCCAATGGAGGTTTATGTGTCAACCGATTTCAACGGTACCAATTTTGAAGCAGCCACATGGATTAAGCTTTCACCCACACTTCCGGTTGCTTCGGATGACGATTACCAATGGATTGAGTCAGGTGATGTTGACCTTTCAGCTTACGTGGGTAATGTAGCCATTGCTTTCAGATACAAAGGTAGTAATGATGTTTCCACAAGCATTCATGTTGATGATGTGGTGATTGAGTAACACCTTATATATATTTAAGCCCGTTGTTTTTTAGCAGCGGGCTTTTTTATTAAGCGTTGGTTGATTCAGGTTATGGCATCCCAAGGAAAATGGTGAAAGGCGAATTGAAGTACTTCCTCATTCCGATAACGAAAGAGGTCTGCCCGACTGAGACACTCAGGTGGGTTTTTCCCCGTTAAGAGGAGGAATATAAAGTAACCGTGTTCACTTTCCTTTTGGGGCAAGCCTTACCTGAGAGATCCCCGTCTGTACCGAATGGTACGTTCAGGTGAGACTTGTAGCTCCTACGGGATGATGTTGGATTGTACTGCAAATTCCCGTCACTTACCCCGGGTAACGGTTTAAAACCATGATCTAAATACAGGAAAATACCTACTATGGTTATACCGAAACCCTATAAAGTATCCATATTCATATATGATAATCACATTAAAAACAGCGTCATATAAAATATTAAAAAAAATAATAATAATAGTTGTATTTCAATAAAAAAAGTTCTTACCTTTGCTACTCAACTAAAGCAAGCCAAATTTCCTACCTTTATTTACATTAATTTGAATAATTAAAACTATGGTTGCTTTATGAAAAAACTTACACTTTTAGCATTCCTATTTTGGAGTGTGTTTTCGGTTTATGGACAGATGACGCTATCGAGTGGATCGCAAGTAGTGATTAACAATGGCTCGACGGTTGTTGCTACTGATATTACTAGTTCAGGAGGTATCATTAAAAATAATGGAACACTTACTGTGAAGGGTGATATTGAAAACAACACAAGTGGTTTGTTTGATGCTACTTCATCCGGTACAGTTGAATTTACAGGAACCTCCCAACAAGAGATTACCGGAACTGCTGATGTCGATTTCTATGGTACAGTTGATATCAACAATTCCAACGATGTAGCTTTAACTGCTACTGCTACTGGTTCTGACCAGACCATTAACGGTACGCTTAATTTTACCAGTGGTGATTTGGTACTTAACGGTTTCGATTTGTTTATTGGCACAACTGACCCAACAGGTGCTGCTGCTGCCACAGGTTATATCGAAACCAACAGTACAGGCGTAGTAAAAAGAAATGTCCCTGCTGACGGGTCAACCAATGTTGTTTTTCCTGTTGGTAATTCAGCGTACAACCCATTAGTTTTGCAAAACAGTAATACAGCTACTGCCGATACTTTTGGTGTAAAGGTGGTGGATGCCGAACCTGCTGCTTCAAGTACGAATCATATGGTTGACAGAAGCTGGGTGGTTACTGAGAATACAGCAGGTGGATCTGACCTTTCTGTTACTGCGCAATGGTTAGCAAGCGAAGAGCTGACAGGTTTCGACAGAACAAGCAGTAGTATCGGACTGACAACCGATAATGGAGCAACCTATACTTGGGGGGCAACCGGTGCTGCAAGCGGATCAGACCCTTATACTTTTTCAGGTTCTGACTTTACCGGAACAGGTACTTTTGCGGTAGGCGATTACTATTTTAGTGGCCTTACCCTTGATTTAAAAGTCTATCTGGCCGGTGCTTATAATGCCACCAACCATGATATGGACAACGGTATTAATGCACTAATTCCAACAACCGACCCGTATGGGTTAAGTACAACGGTATCTGCTGTTCCTGCTAATGCAGTGGATTGGGTTGAAGTACAATTAAGAAATTCCGCTGATAATACCGACACCATTGCCCGTTATGCCAAATTTGTGGATACCACCGGACAGGTTATTAATGAAGACGGTTCCTATATGGCCATGACCGGTGTATCTAAAACCAGTTATTATGTATCGGTACACCACCGTAACCATTTGCCGGTTATGTCGGCTTCAACCGTTGATTTTACTGCGGCCTCCCCTGCATTTAGTTTTACTACAGGACTGTCTCAGGCCTGGGCAGATGCCGGTGTAACAACTAACAGCGCTATGAAAGAAGTGGAAACAGGTATTTGGGGATTGTGGAGTGGTGATGCAACTGCTAACGGAGAAGTTGCATACAATGGTGCAGGTAATGACAGAATAGATGTTTTAAATACGGTTGGTGCTTCAACACCAGGTAACACAATTACCAATACCTATTCAACCAATGATGTTAATATGGATGGAAATGTTAATTACAATGGAGGAGGGAACGACAGAATTACTATTTTAAACGTTGTTGGTGCCAGTACTCCGGGATCTATTATTTATAAACATTTACCTCATTAATCTATTAAAATAATTTCAAAATCATGAAAAAATATACATTATACATTGCATTAGGAATTTTATTGTTTACAGGCAGTTTTTTAAAACTCAATGCTCAAACATTTGAGTGTAGAGTTCATGAAAACTCAAAGGGATATTTGGTGTATGAAATGCGCGAAACTTCAGGTACCAACACCCCTACAACAAGTACAGATATATATGATATTACTTTTGTAATTCGATATCCCAGTGGTACTGTTGATATGGAGCTGCTTTGCTCAACCAACGATTATAAAATTATGGATGGATTAAATGGTGAACAAACTGAAGGTTCATATGATTATCACTATTGGAATGCTGATGCTTCTGTTGCCGTAAACCCGCCACACGACTGGGTTCAGAACGAATGGGAAGAGATTGCAGTATTTAAAGTAACAGGAGGAGCCACAGGAAGCGGATTGTTTGAAGTTGCTCCCGATCAATGGGATGGTAGAAGTTTAAACTGGAATCAAGTGGTTTCAGGAATCGCTACTGATTTTACTCCAACCATTATTGGAAGTGGTATAACTTATTCTTATCCTACTTTAGTATATAATTATGTTTGGAAAGGAGGAACTTCTGTTACGGCAAAAAACCAAAGGTGGGAAAGAAGTACAAACTGGGAAAACGAATGTGGCGATGTTACAGTAGAAGGATATCCATATTACCCCGACGTAACAGATGCTAATGTATATATTCCTGCCGGTTGTACTACTTATCCTGAAACAACAGGGGGGGACAACGATGGTTGGTATTGTAAACAAATATTGATAGCTGCAAATGCACATGTGACAGTTCCTGATTTGTCTGGTAATACACCCACTAAATTATGGGTAACGGATTCATTAATTGTTAAAGGAAAATTGTATTTACCTGCATTAGGTTATGCCACAATAGATGGAGGAACCTCAATTGAAGCATCCGAAGCCATCGAAGTACAAGCTACCTCAGCAGGCGTAGGCTCCTTTATTGATAATGGTACCATTACTTATGGTACTAACGGCTCTGCTAAGGTGCAAACATATGTTTCTAATGGTGCTTCATCAGGAGATCTCTATGTCCACTTGTTAGGCCCAACATTAGATGAAGAGAATTATACCGGATCCGGAACAGGAGCTTATCTTTCAGCTTTTAATGTTGCTCCAGGTAATACTTATGCTTATTCGTGGAATGGTACAGGGTGGGTAAATCAAT
>Ga0256913_10000550_pt1 | contig 19605 bp, 16 predicted proteins | sample Axial_MatmetaG_FD_185970 | JGI IMG/M metagenome (GOLD analysis project Ga0256913, IMG submission 185970) | Deep-sea worm associated microbial mat communities from Axial Seamount, Juan de Fuca Ridge, Pacific Ocean - Axial_Mat | ecosystem: Environmental > Aquatic > Marine > Oceanic > Microbial... | reverse complement strand
TGTTATTTTGGCTTTTAAATTTAAGTGATAAATTACAAAAAGGCGCAAATATGAAAGTTGTACTGAAGTTATCAAAGTTTTTATTAATCATTACTATTATTTTTATTTTTATATTTCAGATATGGGGATTGTATATATCCCGATCATCAATGATTAAAAGACCAGATAATTTGGGTAATTTTAAGAGTAATGTAGAAGAGATGAAAAGTAATGCTGTTGGAGAAAATATAAGATTTGCAGTAATTGCAGATACTAGAGGTAGCGGAACTCTCGATTCAATTGCATTTCAGTTAAAAAATTATAAAATGGATTTTACCGTTTTACTCGGTGATATTGCAAAAAACGGTAGTAAATATGAACATCAGTGGTTAATGAGCGAAATAAGAAAAGAGTGGTGTTTTAAATTTCCTATATTTTATTTAATTGGAAATCACGATATTGATTCAAAAATTTACCCTGTTGCTTCTTTTAATCGTGATTATGGATCTACCGTTTTTTCATTTGAATACAAAAATTGTTTATTTGTTTTTTTGAGAGTATGGAATGGGTATGGAACTGATTATGATGAAAGTTTGGACTTGTTGAAAAAACTTTCACTAGAAGATTTATCCGGATATCGAAAACGATTTGTATTTATGCATCAGCCTCCTGAAATATCGACCTTAGCTCCTGTAAAACGATTTGCGGATAATACCGAGTTTGTCAAATTATTTAAGAAAATGAATATTGATTATGTTTTCGCATCAGATTTTCACGGCTATTCATGGACAAAACAAGATGGTATTATATATAATATTACAGGAGGAGGAGGGGCAGTGTTAGTTAAGGGTGTTCCTGAGCAGTTTCATCATATTGTACTATTTGAAATTGGTAAAGATTTTACTTCACAACAACTTATTGTACTCAGGCAAAGTTTGAAAGCTGATGAGTTATTGAGTCATTTTGTTTTTACCTCATATTTGCCTGTTGTCAATGAAAATCCCAAGGCTTTATTAATTATCAATATTTTTATGGTTATTATATTGATTTCCCTATTTTATTTTCCAACTGAAGATAAAACAGAGAACATTATCAAAAAAATTTAGTCTTACATTTTGGGAAATAGAATAAATTTACCTGAATGAATTGTATTCACAACTTGAAAGATTACATTATGACCTTGGAAAATTTATAATTTCCAGGTTTTTATGGTGATTTTTAAAGGAGTTTTGAAAAATGAAAATTTCAGTTGCTTTATTTGTTAGTATTTTTTTATCCTTAATGGTTTTACAAGCGAAACAAATAAAAGTTTTTGTCAGTATTGAGCCACAGAAATTTTTTGTTCAGACAATTGCAGGAAAAGGTGTAGATGTCTACACAATGGTAAAGCCGGGAGCCAGTCCTGCCACTTATGAGCCGACTCCCAAGCAGATGGCTCTTTTATCAGAGTCCTCTCTGTTTTTCAGTATCGGAGTCCCTTTTGAAAAGAATTTTCTTCCAAAATTAAAGCAAGTTGTAAAAGGGATCAAAGTGGTGAATACATCTGCAGGAATTCCATTGAGGAAAATGGATTCATCTTTTTTATCAGAAAAAAGTAATTTGCCTGCCGGGCGAAAACAACATGAAAACAATGCCGGTTCAGACCCTCATATATGGTTGAACCCTGAATTTGTTGAAATTCAGGCAGAGAACATCGCTGATGCTTTAATAAAAATTGATCCTGAAAATAAAAAAAAATACTTAAAAAACAAGAAGGATTTTATTGAGCGTTTAAAGGAACTTGACAGTACGATAAAATCTATTTTAGCTCCTGTAAAAGGAAAAACATTTATGGTATTTCATCCGGCTTGGGGATATTTTGCCGATGCTTACGGACTGAAGCAGTTTTCGGTTGAAGTTGAGGGTAAAGAACCCAAAGCAAGACAGCTTGCACGAATCATTGAACGGGCTGAAAAAGAGGATATACAGGCTGTTTTTGTTCAATCTCAGTTCAGTCGAAGGCTTGCACAAAAAATTGCAGATTCCATTAATGGTAAAGTTGTTTCTGTAAATCCTCTCGCATATGACTATTTTAAAAATATGAAAATGGTAGCTGAAGAAGTTCTTAAAGCTTTAAGGGGACAAAAGTGATTTCTAATCCGGAGAAAGTGCTTGAATTTGACAATGTATGTTTTGCTTACGACCGTCAGGAAATTCTGCATAATATTAATTTTTCTATTAATAATAAAGATTTGGTTGCTCTTGTCGGACCTAATGGTGCAGGGAAAAGTACACTTTTAAAGTTAATGCTGGGGTTATATAAACCCTTGCGTGGAACGATTAAAGTTTTTGGTAAAGAACCGATACAGGCGAGAGGTCATATAGGCTATGTCCCACAGTATTTATTGTTTGATTCAGCTTTTCCTGTGGGTGTTTTAGATGTTGTCCTAATGGGCAGAGTTGATAAACACTTGTTCGGTTCATATAGAAAGGCTGATAAAATTGCTGCTTTAACAGCTCTTGATAAAGTTCAGATGGCTGATTTTGCAAAACGGGCATTTTCTGAATTATCAGGAGGCGAGAGACAGAGGGTTTTGATTGCTCAGGCTATTGTCAGTCAGCCAGATCTGCTTTTGCTTGATGAACCAACTGCAAATGTGGATATTCAGATTGAACATGAAATTTATAACCTTCTGCATAGATTGAATCTTGATATGACTGTATTAATGGTTTCGCATAATTTGAATGTTGTTATTAGCCATGCGTCTCATGTAATATGTGTAAATCGTACGGTTTCAAAGGTTCCTATTGACGAGATTACCGAAGATAAACTTCATTCCGTTTTTCGAGGTGATATTACAGTTCTGCACCATCATGAGTCGTGTCATGTTATTGATTCAAGTGGAGTGATGCAGGAACCACACAAAGCTGAAATCAGAAAGGATATATAATAATGACTCTCTTTTTTCATGATTTAGTAAGACATAATTTTTTGATTTATGCAGTTATTGGAGCAGCTCTTGCTTCTGTATCATGCGGTATTGTCGGCTCTATTGTGGTTGCAAAACGAACAACCTATCTTGCCGGAGCAATTGCTCATTCTGTTTTGGGCGGCATGGGGGCTGCTCTCTATTTTAAGAGGGTTCACGGAGTAGAGTGGTTGACTCCTTTAACTGGAGCTGTAGTAGCTGCTGTTATGGCGGCTTTAGTTATATCATTTGTTACAGTAAGCGGAAAACAACGAGAAGATACTGTTATAAGTGCTGTATGGGCAATCGGTATGGCTGTAGGAATTTCCTTTATTTCCGCAACTCCAGGGTATTATGAGGATTTAATGAGTTATCTTTTCGGCAATATTCTAATGATTGGTACTACTGATTTATGGCATATGGCATTTCTTGATGCCGCTGTTCTTATAATTACAATTCTTTTTTATGACCGGTTTTTGGTTGTAAGTTTTCAACCTGAATTAGCAGCTTTACGAGGTCTTAATATATATTTTTACCACACTTTAATGATTTTGATGATGTCTCTTACTGTTGTACTTCTTACTCAGATAGTCGGACTTATTATGGTTATCGCTCTTCTTGCTTTACCGGCGGCGACAGCATTTAAATATGTAAAGCGTTTATGGAGTGCAATGTTTTTAGCAGGAATTATTTGTCTTGTGGTCTCTTTTTTAGGTCTTGCTATAAGTTATGAACCTGAATTACCTGCTGGGGCTACTATTATTGAAATTGCCGGGATTTTTTATATTTTATCTCTTGTAGGTAAAAATATTTATTTAAAATTACGGAAAGTAAAGTAGCTCTATCGGATTTTTTCTTACTGTGTTGTAATGAAAAATTATTTCAACAGCTTACTTTTTATAGTGTGATTTAGAGATCAAAGTATGAAATTATCATTTTCTTCTCTGATATAATGGAAAAAATGATTGATTAATGTACTTTATAAAAGGATTTGATTTCAGAAAAAATAAAAGAGAAAAATGGCTAATTATGAACTTTGAAAGACTTAGAGATGACATTTTACAAAAACTTTCAACTGAACTGCCCGATAATTTATTCTATCATAATGTTGAACACTCTAGAAAAGTTCTTGATGCAGCTGTTAGAATTGCCGATGCTGAAGGAGTAACAGGAGATAAACTGATTTTATTAAAAACAGCTGCGATTCTCCATGATTGCGGTTTTTTGAAGCAATATACAAAAAATGAACCTGTTGGCTGCAAGTTAGCTATGGATATATTACCAGCTTATGGGTATTCTCAAAATGAAATAGATGAAGTATGTCAACTGATTTTATCTACGGCAATTCCTCAGAATCCACAAAATAGACTAAGTGAAATTTTATGTGATGCTGATTTAGATTATTTGGGATGTGCTGATTTTTTCCCAATTGCGGAGGCTCTCAGAAAAGAACTTGAAGGTAACGGGGTTACATTTTCTGAACCTGATTGGTTAAGGTTTGAGCTTAATTTTTTAAAGCAACATAAATATTTTACCGAAACGCAGAAAAAAAATAGAGAATCAAAAAAACAGGAAATTGTCAGAAAGCTTGAAAAGCAGCTTAAAAAGCTTGAAAAATAAGTTTTAAAAAATTTATCTGCCTGTATTTAATCTATATGCCAAATCTTTTGGTAAGCCGGAGTTGAATATTTTCTTTTGAGCAGACTCAATATCATATTTGGTTCTGAAAAGGGTTAATTTTAAGGTATCTGTATCAAAAATTACTGAGGATGCCATTTGTATAGCATCTCGCGGCTGTCCCACTGAGCCAGGATTAAATAGATATTTTTTCCTCGTATATTTAGGAAGTTTCCTGTTTGTTAAAAGTTCAAATTCAACAAGTCCTCGTTCTATCGAAAAATATAATGGGACATGGGTATGACCGTAAAAACAAAACTGGGTGTTTTGAAGAAAAAAATGAAACATTGCGGTTTGTGGATCAAGAATATAAGGCCAGCACGCTCCTTCTATTGCTTCTAATGATGAATGCACAATTAAAATGTCTGAATCTTCTACTTGAAACATAAATGGCAGCTCATTTAACCATGTGATGTAGGAATCATCCAGAGTATCCTGCATCCACTGAATTACCTTTTTCGCATAAGGCTGAATGTGTTCATTGAAATTAGGTAAAGTCGTATAGTGGTCATGATTCCCTCTAGCTGACGCTATACTGTTGGTTCTAATAAAATCAATGCATTCCGCTGGTGATGCTCCATAACCGACAATATCTCCTGTGCATACAATTTTATCACAACCTTTTGCGGTTAATTCCTTGTAAACAGCTTCAAGTGCTTCAATATTACCGTGTATATCTCCAAATACCCCAAGTCGCATCAGCTGACTCCTTTTAATATCGTTTTGAATAAGGAATATAAATGTTTTAGTTTTTTTTTCTAGTTCAAAAGTTATTATATTGTATAAATTTGTATGCTTTATGCCATATATAGTAAAAATCAGGACATTTTTTCTGAAAAAGTGCTTGAATATATTGCCTTTTACTACTATTCTAAGAGCCCGAATAGTCATCGACGGTTCCATAGAAGGACCGACGCCGTTGGTGAGAGTAGAAAAACAATGTAAAAGAAAGGAAAAGGAATATGAAAGCTCGGGCAAAACATAAATTGTGCAGGCGTGTAGGAAGTTGCATTTGGGGAAATCCTAAATGTCCAAGTAATAAAAGACCGTTCCCTGCTGGTTCAACAGCTAAAGGCAGAATGCGTAAATTATCTACTTACGGAACCCTTTTGATTGAAAAGCAGAAACTTAAAGCTTTTTACGGTGTTTCTGAAAAACAGCTCTATCTGGCATATCAGAAAGCTAAAAAAGGTGAGGGAATGGCGAATGAAAAGTTGCTTAAAGCCTTAGAATGCAGACTGGATGCTGTAGTTTACCGCAGTGGTCTTGCTCCAACAGTTTTTGCTGCAAAACAGTTTGTAAATCACAGACATATACTTGTTGATGGTAAAATAGTTGATCGTTCTTCTTATAGGGTAGTACCTGGTCAAGTTGTTTCTGTCAATGTTGAAAAATCTCCATCTATTGCAGATGTAGCAAAGAATACAAATTGTGAAATTCCTGCATATTTGGAAGTTGATAAAGATAATTGTAAAGCTACTTTGATGAGACCTCCTCTTGCTGAAGAGATACCATGTAATTGTGAAGTTATGCGCGTTATTGAGTATTACGCGAGATAATATTTTAAAAAGTTTCAGTTTCCTGCTTTTTATACATATTCAATAAAATTCAAAGAAGTTTTATTGACAAGTAAGCGGGAAACTGATTACTTTTATATTGAGATGATATTAAGTATGCTAAGCCTGGCAGTAGGGCAAAAAAAAGGCGCATGAAATTTAGAAAATAAAAAAAGATGCAGAGTGATTATATGACTTACTCCTGGAAAGAAAAGAGAGATAAAAAAGCGTTTTTAGCACTAGAAGATGGCACTATTTTTAAAGGTTATTCTATTGGTGCTTCTATTGATAAAACCGGGGAAGCTGTGTTTAATACCGGTCTGTCCGGGTATCAGGAAATTATAAGTGACCCGTCTTATGCCGGGCAGTTTGTTACGATGACATATACTCAAATTGGCAATAGTGGTATCAATACTGAGGATATGGAATCTGCTTCATTATTTCTAAACGGTTTTATAATACATGAATTAAATGAGCCCAGCAACTGGCGTTCTGAAAAATCTTTAGGTGATCTTTTAAAAGAAAAAGGTATTCCCGCTTTGGCTGGTATTGATACTAGAGCATTGACTACTAAGCTTCGGACTCATGGTGCAATGCGCGGGTTTATATCAGTTACAGGTCAATATTCTGAAGAAGAAGCTGTTAAGGCAGCTCAGGATTGGGAAGGACTTGATAATCAGGATTATGCATCCCGGGTATGTTGTAAAGAACCGTATATATGGGATGAGACTGGAGAGTTGACAGCATCCTGGGGGATTTCAGATGGAGAACTACCTGCACCTGAATTTAATATTATAGCTTATGACTTTGGAATTAAGTGGAATATTCTGCGTTCATTAAGGCTTGAGGGTTTTAATGTTAAAGTTGTTCCTGCAAATACACCTGCTGAGACAATATTGAAAGAAAAACCCGATGGCGTGTTTTTTTCAAATGGCCCGGCGGATCCGGCAGCTGTTTCTTATGCTGTAGAAGCTGCAAAAGAGTTAATCGGAAAACTCCCTATTATGGGTATATGCCTTGGACATCAGATTTTAAGTCTTGCATGCGGGGCTGATCGTTACAGATTAAGGTTCGGACATCACGGATGTAACCATCCAGTAATGAAACTTTCAGATGGAACAGTTGAAATCACATCTCAGAATCATAACTTTGCAATTGATGCAGACTCTCTGCCTGATTGCCTTGAGTTAACTCATAAGAATCTTAATGATAATACTGTCGAAGGAATTAAACATAAAACTGCACCTATGTTTGCGGTTCAATATCATCCTGAAGCATCTCCGGGTCCTCATGATCCATTTTATCTGTTTGATGAATTTAAAAAGCTTATCGGACGGTAGTATAAGTTTATCAAGTCTATGAATCTTACAGGCCGGGTGAGGGAACCATGAGTTTTCAGGGTGTATCAACCTGGAGGTTAAGAATAGTATGGGAGTTTTTAATCAAAAAGATAGAAAAATTGCCTTAGAAATTGGACGGTTGAATTATATAAATCCCTTTTCTCTAGATCGTATAGACCTGGAAAAAAAAATATTAGGCAGTGACTTCAAGGATATGGGACTTTTATGGAATGACTCACCTGTTCAAACAGATTCAAGGATTAATCAGAAACAGTTATCTGATATAACATCAAAATTAGTGAAATCTGTAGATTTATATTTGCAGGCAGGAACATATCCTGATGATGACGAATTGGAAATTTTTGAAGGACTGATAGTTTATTATCTATTTGAAAAATATCGTTTTCTTTTTGCATCTGCATTGAATTCTGAAGTCCCATCTTTTGCATTTTATAGAGAGTTTTCCGAAGATGTAGACTATTTCCTCTATTTACCGGGAAATCGATCTCTGCCTTGTAATTATACTGCTACCCACCTTTTTTCAATGTTTTTTCAGATACATCGTGCTTTCCATTTTATATTCAAATATATTATAGGAGCATCTGACGCTGCTGGGAAATTACGGTGTTCAGTCTGGGAATCTATTTTTACTTGTGATATTAAACGCTATCAGCATTGTTTGTTTTCTGGAATGAGGGAGTTTTCTACCTTGATAACTGGAGCATCCGGTACAGGAAAGGAACTTGTAGCTAGAGCTATTGCCTATTGTGCTTATATCCCTTTCTCGCATTCAAAATTTGAATTTGCTGTTAATTACAGAGATCTGTTTATCCCATTGCATTTGGCGGCAATGCCTGCCTCTTTAATAGAATCTGAGCTTTTCGGACATGCGAAAGGTGCATTTACAGGTGCTTTTAAAGAACGGATCGGATGGCTTGAAACAGTGAGTGAATACGGGACTGTATTTCTCGATGAAATAGGTGAAATTTCTGAAGAGATTCAGGTAAAGCTTCTGAGGGTTATTCAGGATCGAATTTTTCAGCGTGTAGGCGGTAATGAAAATATAGAATTTAAAGGTAAGATAATTGTAGCTACCAACCGTGATTTATATGATGAGATGAAAAATGGTGATTTTCGCCAGGATTTATATTATAGATTATGCTCAGATAAGATTACCACACCTCAACTTTGCGATTTAATTGATGGTTCTAGCAATGAATTAAAAGCTCTTTTATCCTATATTGCCGAAAAAATTTTCAAATACTACAAAGAAGAAGCAGATATATTGGCGATTGAGTCTTACCAATGGATTGAAAAAAATTTGGGTATTGATTATAAATGGCCTGGTAATGTTCGTGAATTGGAACAGTGCGTGCGGAATATATTGCTGAGAGGAGCTTATACTCCTGTTGCAGATATAAACAAAAGGGCTTTGACAGATCAAATTAATAATTGTGAACTAAGTGCTGAAGAGTTATTGGCCGAATATTGTTTAATTGCATACAAAAAAACAGGCAGTTATGTGGAAACTGCAAAAATTTTAAATTTAGACAGAAGAACCGTGAAAAGTAAAATAGATTCCCTTGCTGAAGATAAATAGTTTTGGGTTAAAGAGTTTTTCTATTGGTTTATTAATTCATTGATTGTATCTCTTAAATCAGCAGCTCTTTCAAATTCAAGAGCTTCTGCGGCACTAAGCATCTCATTTTCAAGTTCTTTTATTAAATCATTTAAATCCTGCTCCTTTTCTGGAACTTTTGAATCTTTAACTTTTAATTCAACCGCATCTCCAACATAATCTTTTATCTCTTTTTTTATTGTTTTAGGTGTTATGTTATGCTTCTGATTATATAAGAGCTGCCGGTTTCGCCTTTTTGATGTTATATCACATAATAGCTTGATACTGTCTGTTATTTTATCAGCATAAAGAATTACACGACCTGATGCGTTTCTGGCGGCACGACCAGCCACCTGTATAAGGGCTCTGGCAGACCGTAGAAAACCTTCTTTATCCGCATCCAGAATTGCAACGAGTGCGACTTCCGGCAGGTCTATTCCTTCCCGTAGAAGATTTATGCCAATCAGACAGTCAAAGGTACCTTTTCTAAGCTCACTAAGTATTCTTGCACGCTGAATAGCATCAAGTTCTGAATGAATATATTTGACGCGGATATTCAATTCTTTAAAATAGTCAGCAAGGCGTTCAGCACTTTTTTTTGTGAGAGTAGTTACTAGTACTCTTTCATTTTTTTCAGCTGCGATTCTTACTTCATTGAGAAGATCGTCAATTTGCCCTTCCAGAGGCTTAATTGTGACTAAAGGGTCTAGTAAACCTGTCGGGCGTATTACCAACTCTATTGGCGGGTTGCTTTTTGCTATTTCATAATCTGCCGGTGTTGCAGAAATAAATATTGTATCTTTTGATAAGTTTTCAAATTCCTCAAATTGTAGAGGGCGGTTATCTAATGCAGAAGGTAATCTGAATCCATGATCTACAAGAGTCTGTTTTCTGCTTCTGTCTGCTTTATACATTGCTCTGATTTGTGGAACTGTCACATGTGATTCATCAATAATTGTAATAAAGTTATCTGAAAAAAAATCCAGTAGACAGAAAGGTCTACTGCCTGGTTTTCTGCCTGTAAAATGTCTTGAATAATTTTCTATACCACTGCAGTAACCAATCTCTTTCAGCATTTCAAGGTCATAAGTTGTCCGTTGGTAGATTCGCTGGGCTTCTACAAGTAAATTGTTCTTTTCAAAATAATGTACTCTTTCTTTCATTTCAGCTTTTATTGAGTTACTTGCAGCTGATATTTTTTCTTCAGGAAGTACAAAGTGCCTGCATGGGAAAAAAACTCCTTTATTTTTCCTTCCCGTCAAATTTCCTGTTAACGGGGCATGACTCGAAATCTGCTCAACTTCATCACCCCAGAATTCGATGCGAATCATTTCATCGCGCTGAGGAAGAAATACATCAACGGTATCACCTCTAACCCGAAATTCTCCCGCTCCAGGTGCGGTGTCATTCCTGGTATATTGAATATCTATAAGTTTTTTTAAAAATTTATTTCGTTCAATTTTTGAACCAACTTCAAGCGTAACGCTCATAAATTCATAGTCTTCAGGAGAACCCAACCCGTAAATACACGATACACTGGCGACAATAATGACATCCTGCCTTTCAATCAACGAAGAAGTTGCTGATAACCGGAATCTTTCAATATTTTCATTTATACCTGCATCTTTTGCTATATAAGTGTCTGTTTGAGGTATATAGGATTCAGGCAGGTAGTAGTCATAGTAACTGATGAAATATTCAACGGCATTTTGGGGAAAAAATTGTTTGAATTCACTGAAAAGCTGTGCAGCTAGTGTTTTATTGTGAGAAAGCACCAGTATAGGTCTATCAAATTCCGCAATGACATTAGCAAGAGTAAAGGTTTTGCCGGAGCCTGTAACTCCAAGTAATGTTTGATACTGCTCTCCCGTTTTTAAGCCATTTACCAGTCTCTTTATCGCTTGCGGTTGATCTCCTGCTGGTTTGAATCCTGAAACTAGTTTAAATAATTTGTTCATATATCTTTATTTTTGACTTACGCTTCTTTCTAAATTAACTTCTTTCTGAACATTTTGAATTTTCTGAATTGATGAATTTTACTTCCATCTTGCAGTTATTAAAAGTGAATCACCATCGTGAATACTCTCAGATAGAGTTAAACTTACTTTCTTAACTGCTAACCTGTCCAAATCAGAGTTGCCACAACTCTTTATAATTTGAATTCTCGGAAAATATGTTATCTCTGATTTATATGACGATTTAAACTCTGTATTTGATTGAGCTTTATCAACCGCTTTTTCAGGAAAACTAATTCTTAAAATTGTAGAGCCTAATTTTGTCGCTTTAATTTTCGTTTTTATTGATTCTATCATTTCTCCTTCCTCTTTGGAAAAATGTATAACAGGCAGATTACTCTTCTCCGGAATAATGGCAGGATAATATGAGTCAGGAAGAAGTGGTATTGTTTTAAACAACGGAGCTGGAGTATAAGGCCACAGTTTCATAACCTTTTCTACTTGACTTTGTTCAGGAACTCTCAATGGTAGAAATTTTCCTCTTTGAACCTGAAGAAAATGCTTTTTTATCTCCAATGGAAGATCCTCCGGTATTGTTTTTGGTATATCAATACTGAACCCATGCTTTTTGTCTGGGCAGACTGCATAGGTCGGATTCATGATATTCATCCATTGCAATAATTTTTGCTCTGATAAAAGAGAAGTGTTAATTGGAAGCAGTGAAACATATTTTCTTTTCTTTCCATGGTCGTTCTTTATCGTTGGTTTGGTTGTAAACAGGAGAAAAAACATGTGAAAAATAATTGTCAGAATTCCTGCCGCTATAAATCTCGGCAAAGCTTTTTCATAAGAAATTCCGGACACTATTCCCTTAATCTCCTGGACCATAGTGTACCTCTCGTTTTTTGTTCTCACTATCGACTGTTGCTACATATACATTCAGATCAAGTGAACGGGCAAGTGACATTATTTTTACTACAGAACCGTAGCGGGTAAGTCTGTCTGCACGAATAATAACTGTATTTGCATTCCACTGAAGCTTACATTTCTGAAGCTGTTCTTTCAGTCTGTTCCAATTCATCGGCAAATCATTGAAGTAAAATTTATTTTTTCGGTCAATTGAAACTACCAGTTTATTTACACTGCTTCGACTGCTCTTAACTGCATCAGGAAGACTTACCGTTATTCCTGAAATCTGCACAAATGAACTGCTGAGCATAAAAAAGATTAACAGCAGAAAAACAACATCAATCATCGGCGTTAGTTCCGGCTTTCCTTGGATTATTTTTAATTTTGTTACAAATAATCTTTTATTGTCTGTGGTGTCTTTCATTTTTTAAGTTTGTCTCTGTTATGTTTGAAAAAAAATATTATTTCTGAAGATGATTTTTCCATATCAAGAGTGATTGATTCAATTCTTGAAACCAGATAGTTATATGCTATATAGCATGGGATAGCAACGCAAAGTCCGGCTGCTGTTGTGTAAAGCGCTTGTCCTATTCCATCTGCAAGATCACTTGCATTTACCATCGCTCCTCTTGTTGTTATTGTTCTGAAAATCTTTATCATACCAAATACCGTACCCAGTAATCCAAGTAACGGCGTAATGTATGCAATCGTACCAAGAATTTTCATCCTTGATTCAAGTTTTGGAATTTCAGCCAGACCGGTATCTTCTACAGCTTGTTTTAAGTTTTCTTCTCCTTCTTCAAATGCTAATATTGCAGATCTAAGCACATGTGCTGCAGGTCCAGGCGTATCGTCACATAAACTGATTGCCTCAAGTATACTGTTTTTTTTAAGCACATTAACAAGTCCGCGTACTAAATCACCAGCATTTATTTGAACACGATGAAAATAAAAAAGTTTTTCAAGAAAAATAAAAACGGATATAACACTGCAAGCGAGTATAATCCACATTACCGGACCGCCTTCTGCCATAATCTTTAAAAACATATCTGTCTACTCCTTTAATTTATATTTTATCCCGATTTTACTAATTTTTCTTTTAAAATCATCTATCGGTTCAACCCCTACTTTGATCAGCGTTTTGTATATTGCAATTGCCGCTTCTGCTGATTCAGGAGTATTTTTTTCTAGATATAACCTTGCCGCTGCCAATGCAGATTTTGCAAACCAAACCGATGCAGATGCCTCTTTTCTCCCCAGCTCAGCATCAAGCTCATAGTTGTATATAGCTTCGTGGTATCTCGATATCGCTTTCCCTTTATCTCCAAATAATTCTTCACAGCGTCCCAGCTTATATAGTGCCTGATCTCGAAAACGAGCCGTTAAATTCGGGTGTGTGAGCACTTCTGAATAATATTTTGCAGATTTTAAATAGTTTGTTCCATCAGGTGTCTTAGATCCAAGGGCCAGATAAACATCTCCAAGACGACCCAACGCTGATAGCTGCAATTGAGGTCTGTTCGGTATCGTTGATGCTTTGATGAAAAATGGTACAGCTTGTTCATATTCACTTTTCCCGGTCAGTATATCGCCTCTGAGAAGAAGACCATTTCCTGCAATTTCCGTGTTTGAATATTTTTCAGATAATTCATCAAGTACATTTAATGCCATTGCAAATTCATCCTGCTTAAACCTGACCTCTGCTATTTCATATAACATTTCAGCAGATTTCTCCTTGTTGTTCTTGTAAATTAACAACATTTTTTTATAAACATCTACTGCCTGATCATAATGTTTGTTGCTGACATAGTAGTCTGCAAGCGTAAATCCTGCATATTCTGTGAAATTTGATTGCGGATAATCATTAAGTAACTTTTGGGCATCTTGTGTCCCTTTCATTGAAAATCCACACCAGAAACAAGCATTCATTCTTCTATACAACGCATTCGGAATAAGATTGCTTGCAGGATATTTCTTTATCATTTCTGTATAGGCAATAACTGAATCTTCCGTTTTCCCGTGTTCAAGCTCAATCGTTGCAATTTCAAACATTGCCCTAGGTGCATATTCATTATTCGGATATAAAGAGACAAATTTTTTGTATGATTTTTGCGCCTCCTTAAATTTCTTCTGTTTTTCAAACGATAATCCCTTTAAAAACATCACTTCAGGTATATACTCACTTTTTGGAAAAGCTTTTAAAAATTTTTCTGTTACAGGGGTGATTTTATTAAACTCCATCGCAAATACAAGAGATTTTATCTCTTTAAAAGATGCCTGTTCACGCCAGTTATGATAAATTACAGAAACTTGATTAAATGCTTCAGCAGCTTCTGAATACCTCTCTTGAAGGTATAAAAGTTCTGCCAACCAGAATTCTCCTTCACCACGAACTTTATCTTCTTTCCCTTTTTGAACCATAAATTCAAACTTTTCTTTAGCTGACTTGTAATCCTTTTGTGTAATGAAAATCCTTGCTGCCGAGCGTGCTGATTCTACTTTTTGCTTGAAGGCTGCATTTGGATCATTTAAAACAGTCTCATAAACCTGTAAAGCATCCTGTGCTTTTTTTTCTCCTGAATATAAGTTTGCAAGCCTTAATCTGATTTCATTTGAAATAAATGAGTCCGGATAGTTTTTTAAAAATCTTTCAGCTGTCGTTACTGCCGCATCATTCTTTTTTGCCATTACTGCCGCATTGATTATTTTTAGAAGCGTACTTTGACGGTCGTATTCTGATGATGCATAAATTACAGCATCATTCAGAACAAATAGAGCCTTGTCATACTCTTTGTTCTTTAAAAAAGCTTTTGATAAAGTTTCTGCCATCAAAAACCATAAAATATCTGCTCCTCGTGCATATTTTCTAATTGTATTGTACTGCTTAAATGCAGTCGATAAATCGTTGTTTTTTATCGATAAAAGAATTTTAGTTATTGCTGAATAAATATTGTTTTTCTGTTTGAGCTTTTGAATAAGTTGCTTTGCTTTTGAAAAATCTTCAGACATCAGAAGGGCTAATACTCTTTTCTTTAGTGCAATCTGCTTCCACTTTGAGCCTGATGGTGCTGCAAATTCTAATAGAGCATATGTTTTTTCAGCTTCAGGCCATTTTAAAAGCCTGGCCTGTGCTGTTCCTTTTGCATCAAGTGTCTGCAGTAATAATTCATTGTTTTGCGAAAGATTCTCCTGAAGATGATTAAAAGTTTTAATCGCTGCATCTGGCTTACCGCTGGCAAGCTCTATGTTGCCTTTCCAGAAAGTAAACCGGCTTTTTAGTTGTTTGTCTTCTGAAATGTTGCTCTGATATTCGGTCGTTGTTTTGTCAAAAACCGCTTTTGCTGCTACTGCATTTCCTGAATTTACATAAGTTGATATTAAACACTCCGAAGCATCAATAATGGATGAATCATTATTTAACGCTTCCGCTACTTCATAATATTTTACATAAAATTTTAACGCAAGATGAAATAGCCCGTCTCTGAATGCTTTATCTCCTAACTGACGAAGTCTGTTCATTTCTGATTTACTTGATTTTTCATTTTCAAGTAATTGGGGCTCCTGGGGGGAAGACCACAATATAAATACCATTGCAAACAGGAAAAAGAAGAAAACAGTTAGCCTTAACGGTTTGCCCCAAATTGTTAATTTTTGTTTGTACATTCTATTATAATATGCAGCCCGAAACTGCTGAATTTTTTTGTTATTATTTGCTGTATCTTGCATATGCTGTGAGAAAACAGAAGTTTCAGCACTCAACCACAACCTATGCCAGGATTTAAAAAATCGCAAAACTATATCTATTAAAATAATCTACCATATTTCTTTTCTATTTCCAGTTGTTAAGTAAAAATTATTAATAAATCTTAGTCTGAAAATAAACTCTGATAATTTCTTTAGGAAAAGCAATGATCGAATTCACAAATCAACCAATTAATTATGAATTCAAGTGGAAATATATGGGGTGAGTGAGGGAACTCGAATCCCCGACCTCCTGGGCCACAACCAGGCGCTCTAACCAACTGAGCTACACCCACCATAAAAATAAGACTTTCAGCGTGTCTGAGCCCGTATAATAATACAAAAATCGAACAAGGCAAGCTGTAATTCACTTTTTTTTATCTTTTTTTTCTCAAACTTTTGCTTTTTAAGGGAGTTTATTTTTTTCAAGTTATTTGGATTTAATACGATAACTGCTGTTTATCTTTATATTTCCTATATCGGCTAGTTTCTGCATTAAGTCCGTTTGACTCCAGCCTTCAGGTTGTTGTAATTATTTCATAAATATTGTATGTGTAAGTTTTGTGTGTAAGTTTACCGGTATTGCGTGTAACATTCTTATATCTTGATTATCATAATAATCTGTAATAATGATTAAAATTATTTATCAGGAATAATGTTTTTCCAGCCGAGCAGTGCCGCCGTTGATGCCCATAAAAAAATTAATCCTAGAAACAGTAGAATGATTGTGCCGGACCACAAATGCCATAATGATTTTATTACCGGATTTTTTTTCGGATTTTCAGGAGAAAATAATAATTCTACCTCATCTCCGCACTTGTACCTCTTTTTCGGCATTCCATCTAAACTGACAAATGTATACATTTCTTCATTATGGTGAAATTCAATAACAGGAAAATAAGTGTCACTAAGCGAAATTCCACTTTTCGGAATATAGTTGACTTTATAATCAATTACTGTACCTGTACAGACATTATCTCCGGATAATCGCTTTATAGCATGCCTGCCGGTTATTATTGAAAGAATTATCAATATAACCCCGAGAATTAAAAAAATATATATCATTACATAAATTTTAGTTTTAAAATATTTCCTGAATAAATATGATAATCCGCCTGACTTTATATAAAATAAAGACAAACGGATACTATCTTAATTCAAGTAAGATTTCTAAGCGTTTTCAGACCAGAATGGAGATATTGACCTTAACCGTTCGATTACAGGTGGTAGCTTCTCTATTATAAAATCAACCTCTTCTTCTGTGTTGTACCTTGAAAAACTAAAGCGTATTGCTCCGTGTGCTGCGGTATACGGCACTCCCATTGCACGCAGTACATGAGATGGCTCAAGACTGCCTGTGGTGCAGGCACTGCCGCTAGATGCACAGATACCCATACGGTCAAGCAGTAATAGAATAGCTTCCCCTTCAATAAATTCAAAACTGATGTTTGCCGTATTCGGCAGACGGTTTTCTACATCTCCGTTGATTCGGGTCTTCGGTACTAATGTCAAAAGTGACTTTTCAAGCCTGTCTCGTAATGCTCTGACTTTCGTGTTTTCATATTCTATATGCTCTAAAGCAAGTTCTGCTGCTTTTCCCAGTGCAACTATGCCAGGGGTATTCTCCGTGCCTGCACGCCTGTTACGCTCCTGATGGCCGCCCGTTAGAAATGGCCTGAATCTTACTCCCCGTTTCACATACAAAGCTCCAACTCCTTTCGGAGCATGCAGTTTATGCCCTGATAAACTTAACATATCTATATTCGATTCAGAAAGGTTTATCTTTATTTTGCCTACTGCCTGAACCGCATCCGTATGAAACAGTGCTCCATGTTTGTGGGCTATTTCAGCAATCTCTTCAACAGGATATATATTCCCCGTTTCATTATTAGCCCACATAACAGAAACTACTGCTGTATCATCATCTACTGCTTCTTCCATGCGCTGAAGGTCAATTCTGCCGTACTTGTCAACCGGAACTTCCTCAATTTTGAATCCTCTGCGGACAAGTTCTTTCCCTACATTTAGTACAGCAGGGTGTTCAACTTTGCTAATAACAACTTTCTTCTTTTTCGGGCATAAATGCAGTGCACTGAAAATCGCCGAACTGTTGCTCTCAGTTCCGCAACTAGTGAAAATTAGCTGTTTCGGGTCTGTCCCCAGCAGAGCTGCAAGTGAACTGCGTGCATTTTCAATATCCTTCATTACTTGACCACCAAATGTATGCACACTTGAAGGATTTCCGTACTTTTCACAATAAAAAGGCTGCATCGCTTCAAAAACCGCATCATCAACTCTTGTGGTCGCATTGTTATCCACATAGATTATTTTCTGTTCTTTTTTCATTATTTTACCTCTTCAACAATGATGTCGGACATTACATATTCTCTCAGTTTATCCTGTACTGTATGTTTCATTGTAATGTGTGAGGTCGGACATACAGCACATCTGCCCTGTAGTTTTACTTTAACTATATTACCGTTGATGTCTACAAGTTCAATTCCGCCACCGTCCTGTTCAAGCATAGGAAGTATCTCCTTGTCAATTACTTCCTGGATTTTCATCACTTTCTGCACTATAGACATCTGTGACGATTGACCCTTCTCCGCTTCATCTTTTTCACGCCATATACCGTCAAGTATTTCCTGAATTTCATCAAGACATGCCCCGCAGGCTCCGCCTGCTTTGCAGTAGTTTTTTATATCTTCAGCCGAATGAAGATTGTTCTCTTTTGCCACATTCCTTATCTTTACATCTGTAACACCGAAACAGTGACAGACAATTCTTCCTTCATGATCATCGCAGGAATCCGGCAGAGCTTCTCCATTGTAGTCGGATATCGCAGCTTGGAGAGCCTCCATCCCCATCACTGAACAGTGCATCTTTTCTTCAGGTAACTCACCCAGAACATCAACAATATCCTGGTTTGTAACTTTCGATGCCTCTTGCAGAGTCATTCCTTTTACAATTTCCGTCAGAGCTGATGAAGAAGCTATCGCACTGGCACAACCAAAAGTTTTGAATTTTGCATCTTCAATTATACCTTCGTCATTAATTTTCAGTGTCAGTTTTAACGCATCCCCGCAGGACATGTTTCCAACTTCTCCTACCGCATTAGCATTTTTTACTTCACCTACATTTTTAGGCTCTATGAAATGCTCCATTACCTTATCATTATAATCCCACATTATTTTCTCCTGAGAATTACTTTATTTCTATTAATCTCTATTAAATCAGTCTGCTTTTTTACAGACACTAAAAACCTATAAAAAAAACTTAACACTATAAATAGAGAAAACAATGTTTCTTTTAAAAAAACAACTCTTTTTCATTCCTTATATCTTTCCCAAAAATAATGTCGTTGTCATCAAAATGATGATATTAATGAAACCATGAAAGAAAGGGGAACCAACAGGAGTGCCATAACGATTTGCCAAAATGCAGTTGTCATCAACGAAAATTAATCAGGTCAAGGGATACAATATTGGAAATCGAATCGTATACTCCCCCCCTTTCTGATCGTACAAAATTGCCCATCTAAAAAAACGGATAACCTTGTCAAATTGGGAAAAGATAAATTAAACTGCAGCCTTACTTTCCGTGAACCTTCAGAAGAGAAGAAATAATTTAAAGCAACTGTATTGGTAATTTCATCAATATAAGCAATAAGCAAATATTATTGTCTTACCCTATACTTCTTAAAACTTTCTGCTTGTTCGAAGATCTCTTTATAGACTTCATCACGGTCAACTGGCGGATATTTATGTTTTGCAAGTAATAGAATCAATCCAACTTTGAGCTCGGCTTTTATATCATCACGTTCACTCCAATCAGTAAATTTAGCTTTATCGTCAATAACCTTTTTTACCTCTTTAGCAAGCA
>Ga0256913_10000549_pt1 | contig 19609 bp, 18 predicted proteins | sample Axial_MatmetaG_FD_185970 | JGI IMG/M metagenome (GOLD analysis project Ga0256913, IMG submission 185970) | Deep-sea worm associated microbial mat communities from Axial Seamount, Juan de Fuca Ridge, Pacific Ocean - Axial_Mat | ecosystem: Environmental > Aquatic > Marine > Oceanic > Microbial... | reverse complement strand
TCCAGCCCGGGCGTCTACCAGAAAAAGAACCAGATCCGCCTGGGCAAGTTTGTCACGGGCCCGGTCAATGCCGAGACTTTCAACCAGATCTTCCTGTTCATGGATCCCGGCGGTATCCACAAGATGAACGGGGATTCCATGGACCGAGATCAACTCTTCTATGGTATCCCGGGTGGTACCGGGAATATCGGTGACCAGGGCCCGCTCTTCCCTGAGCAGGGCATTGAGCAGGCTTGACTTGCCCACATTGGGCCGGCCGGCAATGACCACCTGCACTCCTTCCCGAACCACCCGGCCCTGATCGGCAAGAAGGAGCAGCCGATCCAGCCTGTCCAGGACCTCGGATTCAAGCTGCGTGCACAGCTCCCGGCTCTCGAGAATTTCCACGTCATCGTCGGGAAAATCAATCGCCACCTCAACAACCGCCAGAATCCGGGCCAGGGCCTTTTGGACCGGTTCCAGTTCCGCCGCAAGTCTGCCCTGCATCTGTTCCACGGCAAGTTCCATGCCGCCGGTTGTCCGCGCCGCGAGAAGGTCGATAACCGCCTCGGCCTGGGTCAGATCAATACGGCCGGCAAGAAAGGCGCGCTTGGTGAACTCGCCCGGTTCGGCCGGCCGGGCACCGGCGCGGAAAACCTCGCCAAGCACCGCCTGCAGGACCAGCCAGGAACCATGACTGTGCAGCTCAACAACATCTTCACGGGTGTAGGTGGCCGGGGCCCGCATATAGACGGCCAGCACCTCGTCAAGCACCCGGCCGGTATGATGGACGAGCGTGCCATAGTAGAATCTGTGACTTTGAAAGGAGGTTTTGACCTGCCCTTGCCGGGAACGGAAAAGATGACAGAGGATGGAAAGGGCCCGAGGCCCGGAAATACGAATGATGCCGATGCCGCCGGTACCCGGTGGGGTGGCAACAGCGGCAATGGTATCAATTTTCCTTGGAGCGGCCACTGGAGCGGCGTTTTCGCTTGCGGGAGGAACGGCCGGATTTGCTGCCCGGTTTGTAAATGAGAACTTTTTTGAACAGACCATCGCCCACTGAACGGCTGCGAATAGTCTTATCCTCCTGGAGGATCATATGCACTTCGCGGCGCTCGGCCGGATTCAAAGCCGGGATGGCCTGGGTCTTGCCTGTTTCGCGAACCTCTTCGGCAAGGGAGAGGGCACGCTCTTTCAGTTCCAGGGCCCGGCGTTTACGAAAATCTCCGGCATCAAGGGAGAGCATCATCCGCTCCGGCAGAACACCTGCCATCATCTTGCGAAGCAGATACTGCATGGAATCAAGGGTTCTGCCCTCGCTACCCACCAGCACTTCCTCATGTTCTCCACGTATATGGCAGCGAAGTGCACTATCCTCGACCTGCAGGCTCACCTCGGAGGGATAGCCCATCAACACAAGGAGTTCACCGATATCTCCCTTGACCTGGGCCAGCACATCATCCGATGGCGGCTCTACAGGTTCCTGAGATCGTTTCTGCCCCCCTTTTGCCACATTTTTCTTTTCCTCGCCGTTGCTGGAAGCTGTGTCCTTTTTTTTCTTTGCTGAACTCTTTTTCGGTACAGGCTTCCGGTCAGTTTTGTTCTTCTCCCGGTCCGCCGGTTCAGCCTCTTTTGCCCCCTCATCACGGGCACTCTTTTCCGGGACTGGTGCCGGCACATCCTTAACCTGTTTTTCAGCAACCGGTGCCACGGATTTCTCTTTCGGCCGGACCCTGATATGGGCCTTTTTCCTGCACAGGCCAAAAATTCCAGCCGAGCCGGTTTCAAGGACCTCTATATCCAGTTCTTCCTGGGAAACACTGAACTCCCTGCAGGCCTCCTCGATCAAGGTTGTTACTTCCTGTCCGTAAAAATCACGTCCCTTTCCTTTTTTTGCCATGCGATCATTTCCTCGTGCCGCTGACAGGCGTCAGCTGGCCTTTATCTGCCTGTTGATAAGCTGCTGCTGGAGAATGGAAAGCAGGTTGTTGACAAACCAGTACAGAACCAGCCCCGAGGCAAAGTTGATAAACATGAAGGTGAAGACAACCGGCAGGAACTGCATAATCCTGGCCTGGGTCGGATCCGCGGTGGTTGGTGTCATTTTCTGCTGCAGATACATGGATAGCCCCATCAGCAGGGTAAGAACCGGTATACCATGAATATGAGGAATATCAAAGCCGATCATCAGCCGGTCCGGCGCCGAGAGATCGTTTATCCAGAGCATGAATGGCGCATGCCTGAGTTCAATGGCCGCCATGAGCACCCGATACAGGGCAAAAAAGAATGGAACCTGAATCAGCATCGGCAGGCAGCCGCCAACCGGATTGACCTTGTAGGTCTTGTACAGGGCCATCATCTCCTGATTCATCTTGGTCGGGTCATCCTTGTACTTCTCTTTCAGCTTGGCGACCTTGGGCTGCAGCTTCTGCATGTTTTTCATGGACCGCATCCCCTTGGAGGTGATGGGCCAGAAAACCAGCTTGATCAGGATGGTGATGATAATAATGGCCACGCCGTAGTTGCCGACATACACATACAGCCAGTTGAGCAGCCAGAGCGTCGGCTTGGCAAGCAAATCAAACCAGCCGAAATTGATTACCTTGGCCAGATCATGATCTTCCTGGCGAAGGATGGAAAGCTTCTTGGGGCCAAAATACATCTTGTAGGAATACGTGGCGCTGCCGCCCGGATCAAGGCTGTACACGCCCTCAGAGATCACTGTCCGGACCCGTTCTTCCGTTCCGCCCACCGTGACCATTTTATTCCCATCGCTGAGCGGCACAATCGAATCAAGGAAATAGTTATCCTCATAGGCTGCCCATCGTACCCTGCCCTGCAGGATCTTGGGGCCATCCTTGAACTTTTTGGGTTTTATCTGGATCAGTTTGTCATTGACATAGGCCGCGGGGCCGCGGAAGAGATAGCGGCTGGTCGAGGAGCCATGGGCAAAAGGAGCATTGTTGAGGCTCATGGCCGGAGAAATCTGCGCAGATGCCTCGCCATGATTTTCAACCAGGTATGTGATATCAATTATGTATGAATCGGGCCGGAAGACCAGAGTTCTGGTTATCTGCAGTCCGCCGGGCACAGCCCCTTTCATGACCAGGGTTCGACTTTCGCCTGCAGCGGTCAGGTCAATCGTATCCTGGTCGGCCCGGTACGTGGGCAGGTGGACGCCGGCCCCGTTGTCAAGAGTGAACAAAACCGGTAATTCAGCCGGTCCGCCAGCAGACACCAACTCCATGTTGCCTGAATTCTCATCCAGTTCCGTTCTGTACTTTTTGAGAATAAAATGAGCAAATCCGCCGCCCTGTTCTTTGATAACAGCTGAATAAAGCGAGGTTTCAACCCGAATATCCCTGGCCGTGGGGTCAATGGCAACAACCGGAACCTTGGCTGACAGCGATGCGGGTTTTGACTTGGTTTTTTCGGGGATTTTCTCTACACCCGCGGCCTTGGTATCTTTGGAAACATTCTTTTGCGTCTGTTTTGTTGTCTGTGGAACCTGCCGTTGGACCGCAGGTTTGACAAAGAGATACTGGTAGCCAAAGAGGATGATAAAAGACAGAACTATTGCCAGAAAGACACGTTTGAGATCCATATTATTTCTCAGTTTCAGTAAGGATTCAGCAACTTGGCAGACGTATCACCCCCCCCTCAGGAGGGGATCAGAATCCAAGAAGAATCCTCATCATCTACAATGTATATTTTTTTGTAAGTAACCACCATCCCGGCCCACCGGGACAATAAGGGATGCAAACCGGGCTGTCCGTGATGTCCTGTTACGGCACTGGATCATACCCGCCGCGGGCAAAGGGATGACATCGCAAAATCCGCCGGACGGCCATTGCCATGCCCCGCAAAACCCCGTAACTGGATATCGCATCCACGGCATACTGGGAGCAGGTAGGTGTATAACGACAGGTGGGCGGGAAAAGCGGTGAGATACATACCTGATACAAACGAACCAGCAGGATACAGCAACGAACACCGATTCCCTTTGCGGTAAAACTGTCCCCTGAAAAAGGGGATTTCTCATGGCAAAAATGACACATCAGGTGGCCTGTCCGGAAAGAGGGCCCAGCAGACCGGTTACCGATGCAATCACCTCGGCTGGAGAATGAAGGGCAAAGCCGGGGCGGACAGTGATAACAATATCGCTGCGGGCAGGGAAATCCTGCCGGTGGAGCCGAAAGGCCTCACGGATAATGCGCTTTATCCTGTTCCTGTCCACGGCACGACCGGTTTTTTTGGGGACACTGATACCAAGCCGGTTCCATGACAGCGAATTTTTGCACCAGATAAGTGAAAAACCCTGGCCATGCAGTCGGCTCCCCTTGCCGTACACCCGGTCGAATTCCCTATTTTTTCGCAACAGGCATTCCTTGCCCAGAGAATAGCGGGCCATAAAAATCAGGCGGAAAGCTGTTTTCGGCCCTTGGCTCTTCTCCTTTTGATAATAGCCTGTCCGGCGCGGGTGCTCATCCGCACCCGGAAACCATGGGTACGCTTTCTCTTCAGATTGGAGGGTTGAAATGTTCGCTTGCTCATCTTCTTATCCTTGTATTCAACTTCATGTGAGATTATCGTATGTGATCAATCTGCCTGGGCCGCCATTTTCCAAAAACCGACCGACCCGACCAGGAACAGCTCCACACGCCCATCTGGCCATCAAACAGCAAATTCTCTACAAACTAGAAACTTTTTATTTTAATCTGAGTGCACCACTCTGTCAAATTATTTACCCGCTTATTTTAGAAAGATTGCCGCAAAAGCGACGAAAAAGTGTATGACAGGGGACAACAATCCCATAAAGACCGCTGATGGCATTGATATGTTTCAAGGGTATTTTTTACAACCCCGACTGCAGAGCCGCTGATACGCGGAGGTCGCCCGGACCCTGGAGAAGCCACCGGAAAACGTAGCGCTGATATGAAAAAAAGCATGGATCCCGCCGAGTTTGACTGGAATGAGCTGTGGAAGCAGGCCAAACAGAAAAAGAGCTGGAAGTCAAAAAAAGCAAAAGACTGGGACCGCAAGGCATCCGGTTTCGCCCGCCGCACCGCCGGTTCGGTGTATATAGAACACTTCCTCCGCCTGCTTGGCCCGCAACCCGACTGGTCGGTTTTCGATATGGGCTGCGGTCCCGGTACCCTGGCTCTGCCCATAGCTGAACGGGTACAGAACGTATCGGCTGTTGATTTTTCACAAAAAATGCTGGAAATCCTGAAAGACAGGGCCCGGTTAAAAGGTCTGACCAATATCCGGACCCATCACTGTTCCTGGCAGGATGACTGGCCAGAATATGGCATTGACCGCCATGATGTTGCGATTGCCTCCCGCTCCCTCGCTGTACCCGATCTGCAGGAGGCCCTTAGCAAGCTCTGCCGCCATGCCCGGAAACTCGTTGCCATCACCGACCGGGTCGGCCACGGTCCCTTTGATGCAGCCGCCTTCGCGGCTATTGGTCGAACCATTGAATCGGGGCCGGATTATATCTATACCGTCAATCTTCTCCACCAGATGGGCTATCTGCCCAGGGTTGATTATATTGCGCTGGAACGGGAACTTTCTTATGCTGATTTTGACGAAGCCATGCAGAGCTATCTGTGGATGTTTCGCGATATAAGCACCGAGGAGAAAAAGCGGTTGCAAAAATACCTGCAGTCCATTACCACCACTGCAGATACTGGCCGTTTGGTGTTACGCAGGCCTGAACCCGTTACCTGGGCCTTTATTAGCTGGCAGCCATGACGACGGAAACCAGAAGGAGAGAGGCAGCAATTTCAGGCCCTGAGCCTTCAACCCGCCTGGCGGGCGACTTTCGATTACATTTTTTTCTTGCCAAAACATGCGTATAATGATCGTTGGCGCGGGACTGGTCGGCCAGTACCTGTGTGAAAAGTTTTCCTCCGAAGGCCAGGAAGTCGTCCTTATTGACAAGGACAAGGCCAAGCTGGACAGGATGGAAAAAGAGCTCAATATTCTCACCGTACATGGCAGCGGAGCCTCGGCCAGGATTCTGGCCGAGGCCGGCATTGCCAAAACGGATCTGTTTATCGCGGTCACAGACTCGGACGAGGTCAACCTGGTCGCCTGCATCATGTCCAGGCGCTATGATGTCAAGACCCGGATTGCCCGGGTCCGCAATGAGGATTTTCTCACCCCTGGCATGGCGCTCAACGAAGAGGCGCTGGGTGTGGATCTGCTTATCAGTCCCGACTGGGCCATGGCCGATGAAATTCTTAAACTCATTCACGTCTCTGACGCCTTTGACACGGCCGAGTTTGCCGAGGGCAAGGTAGTCCTGCTTGGCTATGTGGTTTCCGCCGACAACCCGCATATCGGCAAATCGCTTTTTGATCTGGGCCGGCACCATGGCACCAGCCACTATGTGATGACCGCCATTATCAGGGATGGAGAGACCATCATCCCCCGCGGTGATGATGTCATCCAGGAGGAAGACAAGATCTACCTCATGGCTCTCAAGCATGAGATAGCCAAGGTGGAACAGCTCTTCAACTTTGCCAGCCGGTTGCCGGACAAGGTCTTTATCATCGGTGGCGGCGACATAGGGTACCTTGTTGCCCGCCAGCTCGAAGAGCTTGACATAGAGATTAAAATCGTTGAAGAGGATACAGACCGCTGTACATTTCTCTCCGAGAACCTGGCCCATTCCCTGGTGCTGAACTTTGACGGTCTGGAGGCCCAGGATCTGCTTGAAGAGGGTATTGACCTGGCCGACCTGGTGATCGCGGTCACCGGCTCGGACACCACCAATATCCTCTCATCATTACTGGCCAAACACCATGGCACGAAAAGGTGCATCACCAAGATCACCAGGCATGACTTTATCCCCATGCTGGGGAAGCTGGGCATTGACGTGGCATTAAGCCCGCGCCAGGTGGCGGCCGACATGATCCTGCGCCATGTACGAAAGGGATCAATTGTTTCGGTGGCAACAATTCTGGACAGTGACGCCGAGGTCATGGAGGTGACCGTGCCGGACACAAAAACCTTTGCCAGCCGCCCGCTCAAGGACTGCGGCTGTCCCAAGGGATCAGTCGTCGGCGCCATTGTCAGGAATGGCGACGTCTCCATCCCGTCCGGTGAATCGATCATTCAGCCCGGCGACAATCTGGTCATCTTTTTTACCCGGGATGCGGCCCGGGACGTGGAAAATTTCTTTTCATCAGAACAATAGAAAATACCCCTGGCCCATGCATACCATGCCCCCTTGTTCCCGGCCTGCCGGATTCTCCCTCTCCCTGGCAACAGGGTGCTTCACCCTGCCACTCCGGCTCCGCTAACAGTTACGACTGATAAACCATGCGAATTGGCGGCGTTCTCAACCTGCTTGGTAAACTGCTCATCATCCTCTCGCTGATGTTGCTCACCCCCATTCCGTTCTCCCTCTATTTTGGCGACTCCATGACCGGGGTGTTTCTGCTCTGTTCCCTGCTGGGCCTGCTGCTCGGCGGCCTGCTGCTGGCCCTGTTTCTGCCGGAGCAGGAACTGGGGTACAAGGACGGTTTTGCCATTGTCACCTTTTCCTGGCTGGGCCTGGCCCTGCTCGGCGCCCTGCCCTATATGCTGTCAGGGACTATACCTTCTTTTATCGATGCCTTTTTTGAATCCATGTCCGGATTCACCACCACCGGCTCCACCATCCTCTCCGATATCGAAGTCCTGCCCAAAAGCCTGCTTTTCTGGCGAACCATGACCCACTGGCTGGGCGGCATGGGTATTATTGTCCTGACCCTTGCCATTCTCCCCCTGCTCGGTATCGGCGGCATGCAACTCTTCCAGGCCGAGGTACCTGGACCGACCAAGGACAGGCTGGCACCGCGCATCCAGGATACGGCCCGAATCCTGTGGAGCGTCTATCTGCTCATGACCCTGATGGAAACCGGCCTGCTCATGCTGGGTGGAGTCGATTTTTTCAATGCCATCACCCACAGCTTTGCCACCCTGGCCACGGGCGGTTTCTCCAACTTCAACGCCTCGCTGGGCCATTATCAGTCCACCTATCTCCAGAGCGTAGTCATCCTGTTCATGTTTCTGGCCGGTGCCAACTTTTCTCTCCATTTCATGGCCCTGCGCGGTGACCTGCGCGCCTATCTCAAAAACGAGGAGTTCCGTTTTTACGGGGCCATCATCCTGTTTGCCACTCTGGCCATATTTATCGCCAACGAAATGGCCGGAATCCATGCGGATCATGGCCAGGGCCTGCGCGATGTCCTCTTTCAGGTGGTCTCGATCATGACAACGACCGGCTTTGGCACCGCCGACTTTGACACCTGGCCGTCCTTCTGCAGGGTGCTGCTCGTCTCGCTCATGTTTGTCGGTGGCTGCGCCGGCTCCACAGGCGGCGGCATCAAGGTGGTCCGCTTCCTGCTTTTTTTCAAGTATGCCCGCTCCCAGCTCCACAAACTGGTACACCCCCGGCAGGTGGAGACCATCAAACTGGGCAGGACCAAGGTCCCCCAGGATGTAATGATTGCGATTTTGAGTTTTTTTGCCATTTACCTGGCCGTGTTCATGGTGGCCAGCCTGATCGTAACCGGATTGGGCGTCGATATCATCACCGGCCCGACCGCGGTTATCGCCACCTTGAACAACATCGGGCCGGGCCTGCACCTGGTGGGCCCCACCCAGAATTTCGGCCACCTGCCCGGGCTTGCCAAGCTGGTTCTGATTTTCTGCATGCTGGCAGGACGGCTCGAACTCTATACCGTAGCCATTCTCCTTACACCAAGCTACTGGAAGATGACCAGAAAACCTCTCTGGCGCTGGCCCAAAGGCAGGAGGCAGCAGTCTGAAAATGGCTGAAGACTTTTTTGATATTGCCGTCATCGGCGCCGGCCATGCCGGCTGCGAGGCTGCCCTGGCCGCGGCCCGGATGGGCTGCCGGACCCTGGTCTGCATCATCAATGTGGACACCATCGGCGCCATGTCCTGCAATCCGGCCATAGGCGGTCTGGCCAAGGGCCACCTGGTCAAGGAAATTGATGCCCTGGGCGGGGAAATGGCCAAAAACATCGATGCCACCGGCATCCAGTTCCGGCGGCTCAACACCAGCAAGGGGCCGGCAGTCCGCTCCTCCCGGGCCCAGGCCGATCGCCTGCTCTACCGGTTGCGCATGAAAAAGGTGCTTGAGCACCAGGAAAATCTGGAAATCCGTCAGGCCGTGGTCGATGAAATTCTCCTTGAGAAAAACCAGGTCTGCGCTATCCGCACCTCTCTGGATGAAATCATCCCGGTCAGGGCCGTGGTGGTAGCCACCGGCACCTTTCTCAACGGCCTTATCCATATCGGAATGAAAAACTTTCCGGCCGGCCGGATGGGTGATGTTCCCTCAACCAGCCTGGCCCGCTGGTTCAATGAACAGGGCTTTCCCCTCGGACGGATGAAAACCGGCACTGTCCCGCGCCTGGACGCGACCACCATTGACTGCGGCGGCCTGACCATTCAGCACTCCGATGATCCGCCGCCCCTCTTTTCTTTTTCCTCCCAGGGACCGCCGCCCCTGCCCCAGCGGCCCTGTTATATCACCTATACCAACGATCAGACCCACGCCGTAATCCGGGGGGCCATAGATCAGTCCCCCATGTATGCCGGCGTCATCAAAGGTGTGGGCGCCCGTTACTGCCCCTCCATCGAGGACAAGGTGATGCGCTTTCCGGACAAGGAGCGGCACCAGATCTTTCTTGAACCCGAAGGGCTGGAAACCGTGGAGGTCTATCCCAACGGTATTCCGACCAGCCTGCCCCTCCAGGCCCAGGTGGAGATGGTCCATTCCATCAAAGGCCTGGAAAATGCGCGCATTATCCGGCCCGGTTATGCCATTGAATATGACTACATCGATCCCCGGGTTCTGAAGCCATCGCTGGAAACAAAAATGATCGACGGCCTGTTCCTTGCCGGCCAGATCAACGGCACATCCGGTTATGAGGAGGCGGCCGGCCAGGGGCTCATGGCCGGCATCAATGCGGTCAGGCGGCTACAAAATAAATCCCCCCTGATCCTGGACCGCTCCCAGGCCTATATCGGCGTGCTCATTGATGACCTGGTCACCCTGGGAACCAGGGAACCGTACCGGCTTTTCACCTCCAGGGCCGAATACCGGCTCCTTCTGCGCGAGGATAACGCTGATCTGCGCTTGCGGCCCATCGGGCATGAGATCGGCCTTGTCGACGATGACACCATGGCGGAATTTGCCCGGAAGAAAAAAAGTATTGATGCGGCCGTGACCCTTCTGTACAGCAGACGGATCATGCCGGGGCCGGAAACAAACAACGATCTGGCCGGGCTGAATTCAAGCCCCATTTCCCAGGCCATGGCCCTGGCTGATCTTCTCAGGCGGCCGGAAATAACCCTGACCGGCCTGGCCCGGATTCTCCGCCGGACGGACAGTGAATCCGCCGCCCTTCTGTCGCAGCTGGAATTTGCAGATGAGGTCGAACTGCAGGTCAAGTATGCAGGATATATAAAGCGCCAGGAAGAGCAGGTGGCGCGATTTAAAAAACTGGAAAACGTCACCCTGCCGGCGGACATGCCCTATGACGACCTGCCCGGTCTGTCCACCGAGGTGGTGGAAAAACTGAAAAAAATCCAGCCCCGCTCCCTTGGCCAGGCCCTGCGGATTTCCGGCGTTACCCCGGCGGCGGTTTCAATCCTGCAGGTTCATCTCAAACGAATCGGCAAACTGTAATCCCGGCTGCTCATGATTACCTATCCGCACATAGATCCGGCCCTGATCCATATCGGCCCCCTTCAGATCCGCTGGTATGGGCTGATGTATGTGCTCGGTTTTATTGCCTGTTATCTCCTGGTCAAAGTACAGAGCAAAAAGTTTGGTCTGAAAAGGCTCCAGGCGCATCTCGACAACCTTAACCTGGCCATTATTCTTGGAGTTATCCTCGGAGGTCGACTGGGTTATGTACTCTTTTACAATCCGGCTTACTATTTGCGCCATCCCCTGGAAATTTTTGCTACCTGGCAGGGTGGCATGTCGTTTCACGGTGGCTGTCTCGGCGTGCTGACGGCCGGATTGCTCGTCTGCAGAAAATATGGCCTTGACTACTGGAAAACAGCGGATCTTTTTGTGGTGACGGTCCCCATAGGATTGGCTCTGGGCCGGATCGGCAACTTCATCAACGGCGAGCTCTATGGCCGGGCCACCTCGCTCCCGTGGGGCATGATCTTCCCGGAGGGAGGGCTGATTCCCCGCCATCCCTCCCAGCTCTACGAGGCCTTTCTTGAGGGAGTTGTTCTCTTTGTTATTCTCTGGAACCTGAAAGAAAAACCATGGCAGCGGCAACATCCCTGGCCGCACGGCTCCCTCGTTGCCCTGTTCCTCTGTCTGTATGGCCTGTTTCGTTTTCTGGTGGAATTTGTCCGCGAACCCGACCCGCAACTCGGTCTGTTTTTCCTTAACCTGAGCATGGGGCAACTGCTCAGCCTGGCCATGTTTCTGGCCGGAATCATACTGTTTTTGATCAGGAAAAAAGCCTCTTCTCCTCCTGGGCAGAGGAAAAGAGGCCCATGCGGCAAGAAAGCCCGTTGAACAACAGGCTGGAGGTTATTGTGTCGTAACCCTCCTCCTTACTGTACCCTTCTGGAGAGTTTCTTCCCCGGTCGAAATTTGACTACCCGGCGGGCAGGGATGGGTACTTCTTCTCCGGTTTTCGGATTTCTACCAAGCCTGGGCGCTCTCTTGACAATGGAAAAGCTGCCAAAACCCGCCAATGTTACCCGTTCCCCCTCTTGCATTGCCTCGGCCATGGAGGAAAGCAAACCATTCAATCCCTTTTCGGCTGCCACCTTGCTGATCCGGGCCGAGCTGGCAATGGACTCAATCAGATCGTTTTTGTTCATAGTCCCATCTCCTCTCTTTGCTGCATGCTACATGTGAACTCCTGCCTGAACTGCAAACACTTCTCAAAAAAAAGATTCTACCGGACACGGGCAAAAAAACAATTGGGGAAATTACCAATTTTTCAATAGGTATATTTACCTATTCCGTTGCGCTGCAGGAGAAAATATAGACCTGGTACATTCAACCTCCCCCGGTGCCATCCCGGCTTTCCCAGAGGTAATAGAGGAGGATGGAACCGGCTATAAGCACCATGCCAACCAATGAAGAGAGATTCGGATCTTCACCCGGAAGAAATATCCAGCTCAGGCCAGCGCCAAAGACAGGAATAAGAAACTTCCAGATATTGAGGGAGGAAACCTTGATCCCGGGCCGCCTGAGAAGAATAAACCAAATACTGAAGGCGGCGGCGGACAGGAGCGACAACCAGGTCAGGGCCAGATAATAGGGCACGGGATAGGAGCGAAAAACCGGATGTCCCATACACCAAGCCACAAAGAGCAGGCAGCAGCCACCGAAAAAAATCTGCAGGGAGTTGAAGAAGACCGGGTCCATGTCGCTGCGCTCTCCCGCTACCAGCACATTCCCCAGGCCGCTTGCCACGGTACAGAAAAAAAGCAGAACAATGCCGATAAATTCCCTCATTCCACCAGGAGATACCCAGGGCCGGGTACTGACGCTGAGAAGAACCACTCCGGCCATGCCCAGCACAAGGGCCAGACTGCGCCGGCCTGTCATGGTATCGTTCTTGCCCATGAAATGCGCCACCAGGGCCGCGGTCAGGGGTGATGCACCGATCAGAATCGCGGCTATGGCTCCGGACACCATGGTCATGCCCATATAAAACAGACCATAGACCAGAAAGGTCTGAAAAAAACTGACCAGAAAAATTACCCGCCCGTTTTCACGCACTCTCGCCAGGGAAGGACGTCTTTTCCACCAGAACGGAATGAGTAACAGGCCGGCCAGCATGAAGCGGATACCGGCAAAGGAGAAGGGATCACTGTAACAAAGACCAATTTTTACTCCGACAAAGGCGGTTGACCAGAGCAGGCAGGCAATAATGGCCCACCAGGAGGTTGAGGAGATTGACAAGAAGGGAGAAGGAAAGGGGAATTTCATTGCCGCGTACCGGAAACTGTCCGTCCGGGCGGGGAGAAAAACACATACCGACAAACAAAAAAAGGATGTATGGCTTGCACCATACATCCTTGAATTTTCGTGGTAGCGGGGGGAGGATTTGAACCTCCGACCTTCGGGTTATGAGCCCGACGAGCTACCAGACTGCTCCACCCCGCGATGCGTGAATGAATATAGAGCATGCCGGCCAATTTGTCAATGGCCTGACAGCGTTTTCATTGCTTTTTCCTGTTCCAGGATCTGTTCCATGCGGCGGCGCAGATCATCGGGCAGCGGGGTGAGTCTGCCCTGCTGGTTGACACAGGCGTGGTTGGTGAACCCCTTGACCAATAGCCGGCTGCTCTCTGCTTCCGGCCGGATGATCCGATAGTGAAAGCGACAGGAAACCTTTTTCACCTCGGCCAGAGAAATCCGGATCCGGATCAGATCGTCATAACGGGCCGGGGCCTTGTAACGAAGATAGGATTCCGTCACCGGCAGGATCAGCCCCATGGACTCTATCTCACTGTAGGGGATGACCCAGGCCCGCATCAGCTCGGAGCGGCCGATCTCGAAAAAACGCAAGTAATTGGCGTTATAGACAACTCCACCGGCATCGGTATCACCATATATCACCCGGTAATCGGTGGCAAAAACCGGCCCGTTCATGGACATCCGCAGCCCGCTCATTGCCCCTTTTCCTGGATGAAATAGTCAAAAAACTGCTCACCGCCGGCAAAGACATGCCCGCTGTCGCGGGCGGATCGCTGGGCATTGACCTCGGAAAACGAAAGCCCGCTTGGCGACGCCACTCCCCCGGAATCGTAGAGAAACATGGGGACTGGCCAGTCCACGTGGGTGCGCAGGGAAAGAGGCGTGTAATGGTCCATGCACACCACCATCCGGAAGGGTTCGCCCGCCTTTTCCAGGGCCGTGAGCATGGGCGCGACCACCCGGGCGTCCAGGTCCTCGATGGCCTGAACCTTGTCGGCCAGGCTGCCCTGATGTCCGGCCTCGTCCGGCCCCTCCAGGTGAATAACAGCCAGGTCGCCGCTTTTGAGTCCATCAAGGGCAGCGGCCACCTTGCCTGCATAGTTGGTATCGATATAGCCGGTGGCGCCCTCCACATCCGGTACCTCCAGGCCGGCATAGACGCCGATTCCCTTGAGCAGGTCCACGGCCGAGACCAGAACGCCATGCAGGCCGTACCGGTCGGCAAGTGCGGGCATGGCCGGGCTTCTGCCCTCGCCCCAGAGCCAGAGCGAGTTGGCCGGATTCGTTCCACTGTCAAGCCGGACCCGATTAACCGGATGATCGGCCAGCACGCCGGCCGCGCATTCCATCAGCCTGCCAAGGTCATCAGCCTGCAGATAACGCTTATAAAAACCGGTCACATCCTCGTCAAGATGATCATGGGGCGGCACCGTTGCGACCATGGCACCGCCATCCTTACGAACGAGCAGGTGGCGGTAGGCAATCCCGGGATGCAGTTTCACCCTGTCTGTCCCGCACGCCTCCTGTACGGCAAGAATCAACTTCCGGCTCTCCCGGGTTGAGATATGGCCGGCACTGTAATCGCGCATCACAACCTGCCCGTTCACCTGTTCCAGGGTGACCAGGTTGCAACGATAGGCGATCTCATCCTCGCCGAGATCTACGCCCATGGAAGCCGCCTCCAGCGGCGCCCGGCCCGTATAGTACTTTTCCGGCGCATAGCCGAGCAGGGAAAGGTTGGCCACGTCGCTGCCGGGGGGATACCCCTCGGGGACTGTCCTGACCAGAAGCTGCTCCCCCTTGCTGGCAAGACGATCCATTACCGGCGTAAGCGCGGCTTGTAGAGGCGTCCTGTCGCCGAGTTCGGCAATGGGCTCATCGCCCATGCCGTCACCTATGATCATAATAAATTTCATGTTCCCGCCGGGTGCGCTGTTTTTTTACTCGTCGGTCAGAATCCGAATCTTGACCGTGGGCTCGGCCACCACCGCAAGGGCGTCAATCTCTGTCAGGGCCGCCTGTACCGATGACTCACTGGCAGTGTGGGTGCGCATGACAATGGCCACTGGTCCTGATTCGGTACGCCCTTTCTGAATGACTGATTCGATGGAAATATCATGGCTGCTGAGGATACCGGCAATGCGGGCCAGTACGCCCGGTTCATCCCTGGTCGAGATGCGGAAATAATAGGGACAGGAAAGCTCCTCCATGGACGTTATCCGGCGCTCGCCGATGAATTCAGGCAGGTAGGAAAGGGAAGGCACCCTGCCCACCGAGCCGGAGGCAATATCACGGGCGATATCCATGATGTCCGCAGCAACGGCCGATCCGGTGGGCATCTTACCCGCGCCCAGGCCATAGAGCAGAACATTGCCCACCATATCGCCGGTGAAGTGAATGGCGTTGAAGGCGCCGTCTATCTTGGCCAGCAGATGGCTTTCCGGCACCATGGTCGGATGAACCCGGGCCTCGACATGGCCGCTATGATTGCGGCTGATGGCCAGGAGCTTGATCCGGCAGCCGAACTCGCGGGCGAACTCGATATCAAGCGGCGAAATCCGGCTGATACCCTCGGTAACAATATCGTGGTGGGTGATATTCATGCCATAGGCCATGGTCATGAGAATGGCCAGCTTGTGGGCCGTATCAATGCCCTCGATATCATAGGTGGGATCGGCCTCAGCAAAGCCCTGTTCCTGGGCATCGCGCAGGACCTCATCAAAGGGCACGCCCTCGTCGGTCATCCGGGTCAGGATATAATTGGCTGTCCCGTTCATGATCCCCATGATGGCAAGAATCCGGTTGGCCACCAGCCCTTCCCTGAGCGCCTTGATGACCGGAATTCCACCGCCCACGCTGGCCTCGAAGCCAACCTCAACGCCTTTTGCCGCCGCCGCGGAGAAGATATCGCGCCCCTCCTGGGAGAGCAGGGCCTTGTTGGCGGTCACCACGTGCTTGCCCGCACCAATGGCCTCCATGACAAAGGTCTTGGCCGGTTCAATACCGCCAATCAGCTCAACGATGATATCGATATCGGGGTTGTTGATCAGCTCGGCTGCATCCCGGCTCAAACGCACATCGGCAAACTGCGGCGGCAGGGTGTCTATATTGATATCGGCCACGCTGTCGAGCCGCACACAAAGACCACTTCGTTTTTCAAGCCGCTCCCGTTGCGCAAGCAAAACCTCTGCCAGGCCGCTGCCCACTGTGCCAAAGCCGATAAGTCCAACCCTAATCTCTTTCATCAGTTCTCTTTATAGGTATTTTTTCTTGGATTTATTCCATGCCGCAAACGCGCACTTTCGGCCAATTTGTACCCTCTTTCTCCCCCATTGTCAAAAGTAATGCGGCCCTATATTTTCATAGCCAAACAGGTAAAGGTACGCTATAGTAGGCCGTTGAATGAGAGACCATTCATTTTTCGTTTTCGACCTGCCCTCAGACAGGCTCCGGGCACCTTGAAAACTACATCTTTCAGGGTTCCCTCCATCAGTTTCACCTCCATGAAGGTGATTGTTAATTTTCAACGTATGGGAGATTGATTTATGAACATTTTGGCATTTGGACCAAATGGCAGTGGTAAGGGCACCCAGGGTGCCATCGTGGCAAAAAAATATGGCCTGGACCATATCGAGTCCGGCGCCATTTTCCGCGAGCATATCAAGGGCGGAACCGAGCTTGGCAAAAAAGCCAAGGAATACATTGATCGCGGCGACCTGGTTCCCGATGACATCACCATTCCCATGGTTCTGGAAACGCTCTCCAAGGCAAGCGGTAACGGCTGGATTCTCGATGGTTTTCCCCGCTCCCTGGCCCAGGCCGAGGCCCTGGACAAGGCCCTGCAGGAAAAGGGCATGCCCCTGGACTATGTCCTTGAAATCGTCCTTGACCGTGAGATCGCCAAACAGCGTATCATGGGCCGCCGCCTCTGCGCCAATGACAATAACCATCCCAATCATATCGCCTTTGACGCCATCAAACCGGTGGAAAAAGACGGCAAGCTGGTCTGCCGGGTCTGTGGCGGCGAGCTCTCCACCCGCGCTGACGATCAGGACGAAGAGGCAATCAACAAACGTCACAATATCTACTATGACGACAAAACCGGCACCATGGCCGCGGTCAACTATTTCAAAAACAAAGGTGATGTAAAAGTCATCTCTGTTGACGGCTCCAAGGGTATCCAGGAAATTTCCGAGGAAATCCTCAGCCAGACCAAAGGATAAACTTGTTCTTTTATCCCCTTGTTGTCCCGGTGTGCCGGGATGGTTGTTAAGGGACACAGGAACGATCAGGCGTTTCCATGGCTTCATGGAAACGCCTTTTTCATTGCTGGTGTAGCCCGCATTTTTCACAAGCGATCTGCTGCAAGGCCTGAAAGCACCATGCCTGCAGTGTTACAGCCCCAAAAAGCATCCTCGAAATATTTCAATATGTCTGCGGGCTTTTTGACGCTGTAACCCCGCATTCCCGGCACTTTCCGGCCTTTCGCAACGATCTTTGTGAGAAATGCGGGGTAGCGACTCCCGAAGCCTGTCCATAAACCGGTAAAAGATAGCGCTTTTCATTTGACAGGCCTCTTTTTTTTCACCATTCTATACGTATGAAAGCATATATTTCCACCAATCTGGTGCAATCGATCATGGCCAAAGAGGCATTTGCCCACCAGTCGGCCGATGCCATTATCACAGCGGCAAACTGGATTCAGGAAGCCTTTGAGGATGGCGGCAAACTGCTCATCTTCGGCAACGGCGGTTCAGCGGCCGATGCCCAGCACATGGCCGCCGAATTTGTCAACCGCTTCCTCATCAACCGGCGCCCCCTGCCCGCCCTCGCCCTGACCACGGACAGCTCGATCCTGACTTCGATCGGCAATGACTTTTCCTTTGAGCAGATCTTTGCCAGACAGGTGCAGGCCCTGGCAAAACCCGAGGATCTGGCCCTGGGTATTTCAACTTCCGGAACGTCCGCCAATGTGATCAAGGGAATCGAGTCGGCCCGGGAAAAAGGCCTGCGCACCATCGCGCTTACCGGTGGCATCGCCCATCCGGGCGGTGAACTGGGAGAACACTGTGATCTTGTCCTTAATGTTCCCTCGGATTCCACACCCCATATCCAGGAGGTGCACCTGTGGGTGGAGCATCTGCTCTGCGAAATGGTGGAAAATTCCATGTTCGGCAACAGGTAGCCCCGATGCCGGATATCTCATCCTTACCGTCTTCCACTCATGTGCAAAGAAACTATCCAGCCGCTCGACTTTACCTCTCTCTCCACCTATTCCCTGCATGACCGTCATTCCAAGGTAACGGTCGAGGACTTTGCCACCCCGCCCAGGGCCGGGATGTCGGTAAGGCAATTGCTGACCGGTCTGCCCGGCCAGCTGGCCGGACAGGAATTTCCCGAGCTTATTACAAGACTGGCAGGCATACGAAAGGCAGGTCATCCTCTTATGATCGGCATGGGCGCCCATGTGATCAAGGTGGGCCTGAATCCCATCCTCATTGACCTGATGGAACGTGGCATCATCACCTCCATTGCCCTCAATGGCGCCGGCATCATCCATGATGCCGAAATCGCCATGGTCGGCCGCACCTCGGAAGAGGTTGCCGACGTTCTTGGCGAGGGCGCTTTCGGCGCGGCCCGGGAAACCGGCGAGGTGCTCAACCAGGCCATCAACCGGGGCGCTGATGAGGGTCTCGGCCTGGGTGCGGCTGTCGGCAAGGCCCTCGCCGAGGCGGATTTTCCCTTCAACGAACACAGCCTGCTCGCCCAGGCTCACCGCCTATGTGTTCCGATCACCGTGCATGTGGCCATAGGCACCGATATTATCCATATCCATCCCGATGCCGACGGCGCGGCCATCGGCCAGACAAGCTATCATGATTTCCGCCTCTTCTGTCATCTGGTCAGCCAGCTCGAAGGTGGCGCCTACCTCAACATCGGCTCGGCTGTGCTGTTGCCCGAGGTCTTTCTCAAGGCACTGACCGTGGTGCGCAACCTCGGTCATAATGTCAGGGATATCACCACCGCTAACTTTGACTTTATCCGCCATTACAGGCCAGCCACCAATGTGGTCCATCGCCCGACCCTGGAAGGTGGGCGCGGCTTCAACTTCACCGGCCATCATGAACTGATGATTCCTCTTCTTGCCGCGGCTCTGCTGGACGAGATGGCAAAAACATGATACAAGGGAAAGCTGTCAATCAAAATTGATCAAACAGACAACTTTCTCTGATATTTTTATTTCTACTCTCCAGGCACATCACCACACACCGTTTTATGAAAAAACATATTAAAATCGGCACACGGGCCAGCCTGCTTGCCGTTACCCAGTCGACCTGGGTGAAAAATCAGATCGAGGCCCAATACCCAGGCACACATGTTGAACTGGTCAAGATCACCACCAAGGGCGACAAAATCCTTGATGTACCCCTGGCCAAGGTGGGCGGCAAGGGCCTTTTTGTCAAGGAGATCGAGGATGCCCTTCTTGACGACCGGGTCGACCTGGCTGTACATTCCATGAAGGATGTGCCCACCGAACTGCCCGATGGCCTGGCGGTTGCCATTATTCCCGCCAGGGAAGTTGCCGTGGATGCCTTTATCTGCAACAACTGGAAAACCGTGGCCGAGCTGCCG
>Ga0256913_10000548_pt1 | contig 19615 bp, 12 predicted proteins | sample Axial_MatmetaG_FD_185970 | JGI IMG/M metagenome (GOLD analysis project Ga0256913, IMG submission 185970) | Deep-sea worm associated microbial mat communities from Axial Seamount, Juan de Fuca Ridge, Pacific Ocean - Axial_Mat | ecosystem: Environmental > Aquatic > Marine > Oceanic > Microbial... | reverse complement strand
ATTAAATATGGCTGAGTCATATGATGCGAAAACGGGTAACAGCAAAGCAATTACCAAGTTACTGATGAAGATGACCAAGGAATCGAAAAATAAAAACTTTCTTGATCAGATTTATTACGCATTGGGAGAAATGGCCTTAAAGGATAACAATGACACCCTTGCTATCCGTTATTTGAAATTATCGGTAGCTTCAAGTGTCAATAATAACTTTCAAAAAGCAACATCATCATTAAAAGTTGCCAATCTCTATTTTGAAAATACAGATTATTTGAATTCGCAGTATTATTACGATACAGCAGTTTCGGTTATGCCGGCAGATTTTCCTGATTATAAAAAAATAAAGGAGCGGGCTTCAGTTTTAACAGAAGTATTAACCGAGCATCAGGCCATTAAAGTTCAGGACAGCTTGCAAAAGATGGGCAGGATGGATCCCGATGTAAGGAATGCGCTTATTGATGCAGTAATTGAAAAATACAGAATTGCGGAAGAGTTACGCAGAGAGCAGGAAGAGGAAGAGAGGGAAGCCCGTGCTGCAGAACAGATTGCCATGCAAAATGGTGGTGGACGAGCTGGTGGCAGAGGAGGTCCGGGAGGCCCCCCTTCGTTGGGTGGAGGAAACGGAAAGTGGTATTTTTATAATCCTCAGGCATTAAGTAAAGGTTATTCGGAGTTTGTTAGAAAATGGGGAAAAAGGCAGCTTACTGATAACTGGCGTATAAGTGATAAACGCCAGATGATGATTAATCCTGAAGATATGGGAGGAGATATGGCTGCTGATAGCCTGTCTGACTCGTTGTCTTCACCACGAAGTGTTGGATCTCCTTACGACCGGGCATACTATTTAAGAGATGTTCCGGAAACAGAGGAAGATTATAAAATATCGGATAGCTTGATTATTGAAGCATACAACAAGTTAGGCTTTTTGTATAAGGAATCTTTGCGCGATACTGCACATGCTATTTCAATTTACAATGAGTTTATCGAACGTTTCCCTAATAATAAGTACGAACTTGAAACATGGTTTGCTCTTTATCAGGTTTACAATGGCGAAGGAGATATTTCGAGTGCGGCTAAGTATAAGAGTCTTATTTTGTCAAAATACCCTGAAAGTGATTATGCCAAAGTAATAATCGATCCTGATTATTTTGTTAAGCAGGCCGAAAAGAAAGGTCAGATAGTGAAGCTGTATGAGCGCACTTATAAAGCTTTCGATCGCGAACAGTATTTCAGAGTGTTGTCGTACGCTAACAGAGCTATTGAGGAGTATCCTGATGATATGAATTTAATACCCAGATTCCTCTTCTTACGCGCAATGGCACTTGGAAAAGTAACAACGGCTGATTCTATGTATACTGAGATGAAAAGTCTGGTAACTGAATATCCACAAAGCGAAATAATACCCATGGCCAAGGATGTGATGCACATGTTGCGTGGCGAATACGGTTTTGATGGCGGCAACAAAACGGATGGTAAGAAAAAGAAGAAAAAAAATCTAAAATATAAAGCCAACGATAAAGTACCATTCTTTGTAATTCTGGCAGTTAATGGTGATAAGGTAAAAGTTAATCCGCTTAAGGTTCGAATATCTGATTTTAACAGAAAGTACTTCCGGCTTCGTAAGTTGCAGATAAAAAATTTACAGCTTGATAAACAGCGTTCCATTATCACTATTGGTAATTTCAGCAATAAAAATGATGCTGCTAATTATTACAGGGCATTAAAGAATGATGAATATGTCCTGTCGGGTGTTGATAAAGCGAATTATGAAATATTCCCTATTTCCACTCAGAATTATCCAATCATGTACCGTGACAAAGATGTAAAAGGATACCTGGAATTTATTGAGGAGAATTATAATTTCGATTAGAAACACTCCAAATAGGCAGTAATATTTAATGGCTTTAAAGATTGGAGGTGTGCCACTGAATGCATTTCTGCCACTTCTTATCTTTTACCTTCCTTTTTACATTTTTGGAGCAATCATTATTCTTTATGATTTAAAAAGATAACTTTGCCAGTGATTAACATTTAAATAGTTATGACGGATAAAAAGGAAAACCCGTTGAAGTTTTATGCCAAGTACTCATCATTGGCAATTCAAATGGGAGTTATTATTGTAGCCGGGGCATTTGGGGGTAAAGAGCTGGATAAATACACCGGTTGGGAGTTTCCGGTTTTTACACTTGTGCTGACTATTTTGGGAGTTATTATTTCGGTTTTGTATGGCATGCGAGAGCTGTTCAGATACAATAAGGTTGATAAAAAGCAAAAGGAGAATCAGGATGGAGATAACATTTAAAAAATTGGCTACACAATTTACAGCCTTTATGCTGCTGTTAATTCCCACAACATTGATGGTGATTTATCTGATTCCTGCATTGAAAGTGACTACCAGTTGGCCAGCTATTCTGCTCTTCATGTATATACTCACCCTTGGGGTATTGTACCTGTTGGCTAAATCGTTAAAAAAGCGCATGTCGATGTTTGTTAATATTTACCTCTTGGTAAGCTTTGGCAAGATGATGCTTTATGCTGTTATTCTGTTTGTTTATGCCTGGCTTAATCCTGATGATGCCGTTTCTTTTATTCTGACATTTTTGGTTTATTACATATTTTTATTGATTTATGAAGTTGTGGTTTTGCTTCGTATTCAAAAAGTTGAAAAATAGGATTATTTTGTTTTGAGAATCACTTGCATCCTTCATGTTGTTTCGATTTGGTAGTTTGTATGTTGTGCTATCATTATTTGGTTTTAGGTAATGTTTTGATTTGTTTAATTATTTTCATAATGAATAATGAACAAAGTAATCTATCCTTCAATTGTTTTTTAAATGGTTCTGGTTGATTGTTTTATTTAATGAAGTACAGGCACATCTTTTTTCCTAAAGTCCACCATTCTTTGCAAACGATTGAGGAATTTTGTTTTTTTTTCCCTTTACATAAAACCGTAAAGTAATTTTTATAATTTTAACGTTTCTTAACGGTGAAACTTTTATGGTTTATAAAGGATCTTTTGAAGACATTTTATTTGTGTTATCCGGCCTTGTCTGGGTAGGGTATTCATTATATCGTGCAAATAAGAAAAAAGATCAAAAATCAAAAAGCACCCATGAGAATAGAAGTTCCGGCTCTAATAGTTTATTTGATGAGTTGCTGTCGCAGTTTGCCAACGAAGGCGAACAGAAAGAGACAATTGTTTATGAAAATGATTTGGATGTTGCAACTCCCGTATCGAAATTGGAGTCAAATGTAGATAGTAACCAGCCGTACTCTTACGATGATATTTATGAAGAGGATGGCCGGAACAAAACATTATTTGCTGAACCAACGGTTCAGGATGAAGTTAAAAAAGAGAATGATAATTCTGCTTATCGACTGGATAAACAGGTACATAAAAACAAATCTTTTGATTTGAAAAGTGCTTTTATTTATTCTGAGATATTAAAGCAGAAATATATATAATTTTTAATGGTTAAAAATTGGTGAGTTTGATAATTGATCAATGAATTAATTATAAATTTACCGACCCTTTTAATATTTAGGTAGTCAATCAATATGGAAATAAAATTTTGGATATGATAAGAAATTTACTTCTCACATTTGGTTTAATTCTTTCAACAGGTATCGCGCTGTTTGCGCAGCAAGGTGCATTGAAAGGAAAGGTTATTGATAAAGAAACCAAAGAACCTATTGCGTTTGCCAACATCGTACTGGAAAACAAAGGAACAATGGTTGGAGGTGCCACCTCCGATTTCGATGGTAATTATCAGATAAAACCTATCCCTCCGGGAAAATACGACTTAAAAGCAACCTTTATTGGTTACAAAACTGTTGTAATTCAAGGTATCGCCATTTCGGCTGATAAAACCCGTTTTTATGACATTATTATGTCGCCTACTTCTGAAACACTAGAGGAAGTAGAAATTGTTGAATACACGGTGCCACTCATATCGAAAGATGAAACCTCCAGTGGCGCATCGGTTACAGCTGATGAAATTGCCAAGATGCCTAACCGTAGTGCTAATGCTGTTGCTACAACAGTTGGTGGTGTGTTCTCGAAAGATGGAGAACGTGGTAGTGTTCGTGGAGCTCGTTCCAACGCTACTGCCATGTACATTGACGGTATCAGGGTGATTGGTAGTTCTTCCGTTCCCCAATCAGCTATTGAGCAGGTTGACGTAATTTTAGGAGGAACACCTGCACAGTATGGTGATGCTACCTCAGGTGTAATTAACGTTACAACCAAAGGTGCTTCACGTAAATTTGGTGCCGGCCTTGAGTTGGAGACATCACAATTTTTGGATGCTTTCGGATACAACAGAGTTGGGTTCAACGTGATGGGGCCATTAATTAAAGGTAAAGATAAAAATGGTACAGCCTTACTTGGTTTCTTTATTGCCGGTGATGGATATTATCGTAAAGATGGAGCCCCTTCAGCAGTAGGTCATTACTATGCAAAGGATGATGTACTTTCCAGCCTTGAGCAAAACCCGTTAAGACCATCAGGTACCGGAAGTGGTACTTTTATTAATGGTAGTTTTCTTCGTAATGATGATATTGAGAATTTGAAGTATTCAAAAAATACCGATAGTTGGAATATTAACCTGTTGGGTAATGTTAGTATCCGCACAACCGAAACAGTTACCCTTACTTTAGGCGGTGCTTATAACCGTTCGCATCGTAATGCATTTAGTTATGGCGGATCACTACTCAACTATGACAAGAATGGTGTTTATAATGATGAAACCATTAGAGGTTACATCAGGTTCACACAGCGTTTCCCATCCAGCAGCGATAGTAGATCATTGCTGAAGAATGTATACTACACAATACAGGCTGACTATACAAAAGTAAAAGGTGAACATGGCGATAGAAACCATTGGGATGATATTTTCAAATATGGTTACCTGGGTAAATTCAGCTGGTATAAAGATCCAACATATGAATTAGGTGGTGATACCGTAAATGGTGTTTATTACGATAATGTATGGTTGTTGAACCAATGGGATAACGATACCTTGGTTACTTGGAATCCCGGAGACTATAATCCATTAGTTGCACAGCATACAACCAGTTATTATGAAACCTTTGCAGGATACCCTGAAGGTCATTATGATAATAAAGACAATATTTTATTAGGTGGTGGACTGATGAATGGTATGGGTCCTCGTTCGGTATACGGTTTGTATCAATCACCCGGTGCCAATCAAATAGGTTATGGTAAATATAATAACGATCAGTATAATTTGCGCTTAGATGCATCACTCGACCTTGGTGATCATGATATTAAACTCGGATTTCAATACGAACAACGTGTTAATTCAGGAATTAATCTGGCAACAACAGGAATGTGGAATCTGATGCGCCAGCAAACTAACTTCCATATTTTGGAACTTGATAAAGATCATCCTGAACTTATTTCACATGATGGTGTGGTTGATACCATTATATATTATAGAAAGTATGATGCTTTAACACAAAGAACATTTGATAAAAATCTTCGTGAAAAATTAGGACTTCCTGTTGATGGTCTTGATTTTATTACAATCGACTCGTACGATTATAATAATCATACAATTGAGTATTTTGATAAAAACGGTAATAAGCATACTGCGCAGCTTGATGCTGACCTTTTTAATATTGATATGTTTGCTCCGGACGAATTGTGGAATGATGGAAACTCATACGTAAACTATTATGGTTTTGATTATAAAGGTAACAGGTTGAAAACACAACCATCGTATGACGATTTCTTTAACAAGCAGGATGAAAACGGATTGTACACCCGCGATATTGGTGCTTTTAAACCGGTGTATATGGCAGGTTACATTCAGGACAAATTTGCAATCAAAGACCTTATTTTTAATGTTGGTGTACGTGTTGACCGTTATGATGCGAATCAGCAGGTATTGAAAGATCCTTATTTAATATATCCTGCAAAAACTGCAAGTGAGGTTACCAACCTGGGTGGTAATCAAATCCATCATCCCGGTAACATTGGTTCAGAATATATTGTATATGCCGATAAAGTTGAAAACCCAAGCAGGGTTACAGGTTATCGTGATGGTAATATCTGGTATAACTCACAAGGTGTTGAAATCCAGGATCCATCAGTATTGGATGTAGGTAGTGGTATTTCACCTGTTTTACAGGATCCAAATCAGGATAGAGTTAATATGAAATCATTTAAGGATTATGATCCTCAAGTAAGTATTATGCCACGTATTTCATTCTCATTCCCTATCTCGGATGAAGCTCTGTTTTTTGCTCACTATGATGTGTTGACGCAGCGTCCTTCAAGTAATACCTTTACTACGCCTGCTACCTATTATTACTTTAGTACAGTAGGAGGATCAATTAACAACCCGTCACTTTCTCCTGAGAAAACCATTGATTACGAATTAGGATTTACTCAGAAGCTTAGCAATACATCGGCTATTACCTTCTCCACATTTTATCGCGAGATGCGTAATATGATTCAGTTGTACAGATTCAACGGTGCTTATCCAAAAGATTACACCTCTTATAATAATCTTGACTTTGGAACCGTAAAAGGTTTAACCATTGATTACGATTTAAGACGTACCGGAAACATTCAGTTGCGTGCATCTTATACCTTACAGTTTGCTGATGCAACAGGTTCATCAACTACAACTGCTGCCTCTTTAATTGCAGCCGGTTTGCCGAACCTGCGTTCAACCTTCCCAATGCCTTGGGATAGAAGACACCAGTTCAACATTGTATTTGATTTTCGTTTCTTTGATGGAAAGAAATATAACGGACCGCGTATTAAACGTGAAAAGTCAGGTAAAGCCCCAATTGATGTGTTGAGTAACTTTGGTCTGAATGTTACACTTGGTGGTGGTTCAGGAGTTCCTTACACAGCATCACGAAATGCTACTTCACCTATCTCCGGTGGTACAAGATTGTTGAAAGGTACCTATGGTGGTTCACGATTGCCATGGCAGTTCCGAATTGACTTGCGTGTTGATAAAGATTTCTACTTTAAGCCTCATACCAATAAAGATGGTTCTACAAGGCAGTCATTCATGAATGTATATTTCCTCGTACTAAATGTACTGAATACAAAGAATGTTATGAATGTGTATCCGTTTACAGGAAACCCTGATGATGATGGTTATTTGTCAGCTCCTGAATGGCAAAGAGAGATTAACGACCAGCTTGACCCAGAATCTTACAGACAGCTTTACAGCATTTTTGTAGATCGTCCGGGAAACTATAGTGCACCTCGTCAAATCAGATTTGGAGTATCATTTAACTTTTAATTTCAACATCTATTATAGTTATAGTATCTAAAGAATAAACAGAATATATTATGAAGAATATTACTCATATTTTATTGATTGTTTTCATTTCATCTCTTTTTGTTACCAGTACTTATGGTAGAGAGGTGCAGGACAGCCTTAAAGTTAAGCGTGTATTGAAGAATACAACAGCAGGTTGTGCCCCTGCTGCCGGGTTTGAGTGGCTTGACATCAATAATGTAAAAGCCAGAATTAATACTGGTGGAGATATGTGGTGGGACTTACCCGGTGGTACAGGTTCAAAATATTACATCCCTAAAAACGGTACAGCAACATCAATGTTCTCAGGAGCCTTATGGATTGGGGGACTTGACATTAATAACCAGCTTAAATTAGCTGCGTTGCGTTATCGTCAGGTGGGTATCGATTACTGGACAGGGCCTTTAACCATTGATGGTACAGCAGCTATTGATGCTGCCACCTGTTCACAGTATGATAAACATTTTAAAATTTATCGTGAAGATGTTGATGAATTTATTTCACATTGTGACCCTGAAACCGGCGCTTTCATCCCGTCAGATGATTATACCATTCCTGAATCAATTATTAACTGGCCGGCTCATGGCGATCCAAGTAAAGGGCAGAGTTACTATTTAGCACCTTTTTATGATAACGATGGTGACGGTGAATACAATGTTTTTGCCGGTGATTATCCATATTATGATATTGAAAACTCACTTTGTCATACAAAAACACCTACTAAGGATGAAGAGTTAGAAGGAACTATCGAAGGTAGTGTGCTTGCTGACCAGGTTATTAAAGGTGACCAGACCTTATGGTGGGTTTTTAATGATAAAGGTAATGCACATACCGAAACAAAAGGTTCTGCCATTGGTATGGAAATCAGAGCTCAGGCATTTGCTTTTGCTACCAATGATGTAATTAATAACATGACTTTTTATAGTTATGAAATTATTAACCGATCAACATTTGAATTAACAAATACCTATTTCTCTCCTTGGGTTGATACTGACCTTGGTTTTGCTTTTGACGACTTCGTAGGTTGTGATGTACAAAGAGGACTCGGATATTGCTACAATGGTAAAGCTGTTGATGGTAATGGTGATGTTGAGGCCTATGGTGATCAGCCACCGGCAATTGGTGTTGACTTTTTCCAGGGGCCTTATATGGATCCTGACGGAATAGATAATCCTAAATACGATACAATTATCGATATTGTTAATGGAGACACCTCTTTGGTTGCAATATGTGATGAAAGTATTAACGGAGTAAACTTTGGAAATGGTATTGTTGATGATGAACGTTTTGGTATGCGCCGTTTTGTTTATCATAATAATGGTGGAAATCCTGCACAGAGTGACCCTTCAATTGCACCTGAGTATTACAATATGCTTCGTGGAATTTGGAAAGATGGTACAAAAATGATGTATGGTGGAACAGCTTATGTTTCAGGACAGGGAACAGTTGGCCCTGAGTGTGATTTCATGTTCCCGGGTGATTCTGACCCTTGTAACTGGGGTACAGGAGGACAGCCACCTAACGGAGGTTTTGGCCAGAATGGTTTTTACTGGACAGAGCAAACAGGTAATAATGGAAGCCCTAACCCTCCGGGGGACCGTCGTTTTATGCAGTCGGCAGGACCATTTACCTTGCGCCCTGGTGCTGTAAACTATATTACTGTTGGTATTCCTTGGGCTCGTGCCACTTCTGGTGGTCCTTGGGCTTCAGTTGAACTTTTACGTGTTGTTGATGATAAGTGTCAGGCATTATTCGATAACTGTTTTAAAGTTATTGATGGTCCTACTGCACCTGATTTGACTGTTGAAGAACTGGACAGAAGATTCATCTTCTTTATTTCCAATTCACCTTCATCCAATAACTATCAGGAAAAATATTCTGAATTCGATCCTAATATCATTCAGCCATTTCCTTTGGATCCAACAAAAAGAAGTGACTCAATATATCGCTTCGAAGGGTATCAGATATTCCAGTTGAAAAATGATCAGGTAACCATTGAAAGTATTCATAATCCTGACCTGATGAGACTGGTGGCTCAGTTTGATGTTAAAAACGGAGTTAAAAAACTTGTTAACTATAATTATGATGAATCAATTGGTGCCAATGTACCAGTTGTTGAAGTTAGAGGTGGTGATAATGGTATATCACATACTTTTGAAGTTACTCAGGATGCATTTGCAACAGGTGATGTAAGGTTGGTAAATAACAAAGTTTATTATTATACAGCCATTGCTTATGCGTACAATAATTATCTGGAGTACAATGATGATCCAAGTGTAAGCCAGGGTTTATACGGGCAGAAGATACCTTACCTTTCAGGTCGTAAAAATATTCAACTTTTTAAGGCAATGCCGCATCGTACTGTTAATGGTAATATCATTAATGGCGACTATGGAACACAGCCTCAAATAACACGTATTGCCGGTTACGGTAATGGTGGAATGACTATTGAGTTGACAGATGAAACTGTTGAGGATATTTTAAGTAAACCTCCGGCCAGCGAAACTAATATTTTTGGCGGACCAGATTACCCGATGGTTTATCACCCAATTTATAAAACCAATGCAGGACCTGTTAATATTAAGGTTGTTAATCCACTGGGTGTTAAAGAAGGTGATTATGAGCTTTGGCTCGATTCATTAGAAAGAGTTAAAATATATGGTATTAGTGATATTGTGGGACTTCAGGGTGACACGACATCAAAATTAGTAGCTAACTGGCATGTTAAAGATATTACAACAGGAATAGTTTACCATTCAGATACAACAATTATTGAAAATAACGAGCAAGTATTCCTTGAGTTAGGCTTGTCGGTTCAAATGACACAGCCTTATACTCCGGGGCCGATTGCTGTTGGAAAAATTTCCGTTGGTAATGTATTGACTACTGCACATGATGTATTGGCTAATAACAACGGACTAATTCAATCATCCATTGTATACGAAGACAGTGCTAATATGTGGTTAAGTGGAATTGAAGATCAAGATGTTCCGGGATATGTCTTAAACTGGATTCGTTCAGGAACCTACCAAAGTCAGGAGTCAGCAACCGACAATGACTGGGGTATGAATGCATCTCCTCCTAACCCATGGGATCCTACAGAATCTTATGAGAAAATAGCTGTAGGTACATGGGCTCCATATAGTTTAACTACTTATGGTAATAACTCTAAAAATGGTTTTGGTGCAACTCAGTCAAGAGTAGGACCTGCTTTAAACGAAGAGTCAAAAAAGGCCGGCGGTCTTGACGATTTAGCCAGCGTTGATATTGTATTTACTCCTGATAAATCTAAATGGTCGCGTTGTCCTGTTATTGAAATGTGTTTCGACACCTCATTGGCAGAAGGTCATGCCCTGCAGTTTGGTCTTAGAGCATCACCTTCAATAGATAAAGAAGGAAACTTTGCTACCATTGGTTCAGGCCCAAGTGATAACCCTGAAGATCCTAATTATATCAGCGATTATGGTATGGGTTGGTTCCCGGGATATGCTATTAATGTTGAAACCGGTGAAAGGTTAAACCTGATGTATAGTGAGGATTCTTATTTAGGTGCCTTTAACGGTCGTGATATGCAATTTAATCCTCCGGCAAAAGATCCTGAACTTGATGAACAGTTCTTCGATAATAACATCTTTAGTGGTACCGGCTTAAACAGAATACCTGTAATGGGTGGTAAACACTATGTTTATGTTATGAAGCACAATCGTTCTGTTTTTGATCAGACTGGTCTTTATGCCGAATTTAATGCACCTGCATACGATGCCGGTAAGTTTGCTCATGATGTTATCGATACTTTGATATCTAAGACTTTCCCGTTGAATGTGGTTCTGTCTAATTTCTATTCACAGGTAATGTATGTTGGAATGCCGATGGCTACCAAAGGAAAAGACTGGTTAAGCAATGAAGCAACTGTTAAAATCAGGATTTCTACACCATATCGTAGAGGTTATACTGATGCCAAACTTGACACTATTTATCCCGGAATGGATGTTAACAATCAGTATCCGGTATATCAGTTTACTACCAAGGGAATAAGTACTGAGTATAGTAATGCTGAGAAGTTGGTATCTGACCTGGATGAGATTCGCGTGGTTCCAAACCCGTATTATGCATATTCGGCTTATGAGAACAATGCTTTGGATACAAGGGTTAAGATTACCAATTTACCAAAGAAGTGTACAATTACTGTTTATGATGTTTCGGGAGTGAAAATTAAGCAGCTCACGAAGGATGATCCTGTTACAGCAATTGAGTGGGATTTGAAGAACTTTGCAGGAGTGCCAATTTCAGGAGGTCTTTATTATTTCCATATTGAAGCCGCTGAAGGCGAGCATGTAGTTAAATGGTTCTGCTCACAGCGTGTTCCGGATTTGAATACCTTCTAATAAACTTGAATATCAATTAGAATAAGAATAAACCGTTTTGATTATGAAAACTCTTTATAAATATATTGCCGCTTTATTAATTGGAGTGATGCTTATGCCACAGTTCCTCATGGCAGGTAACAAAGACCGATCCGGTCAGGCCGGTGCCTCCGAACTGCTGATTAATCCCTGGGCTCGAAGCACTGGCTGGGGTTCTGCTAATATGGCTAAAGTACACGGATTAGAAGCAATGTGGGGAAACGTTGGAGGACTTGCTTATACTTCACAAACGCAGGTAATCTTTTCACATACTCAATGGCTGAAAGGTACAGGAACAAATGTATTTGCTTTTGGCCTTGCGCAAAGAGTAAGCGAATCGGGTGTGTTTGGTTTACAGGTGATGTCGATGAACTTTGGTGATATCGAAGTAACCACTACCGATAACCCGGATGGTGGTGTCGGTACCTATAGTCCGAGTTTAATGAACTTCGCGTTGTCATACTCAAAGTCATTTTCCAATAGCATTAGCGCAGGAGTAGTTTTTAAGGTTATCTCCGAATCAATGTCAGATATTAGTGCCATTGGTGTTGCAGTGGATATTGGTATTCAGTATGTGACCGGTGCCAACGATCAGTTTGCATTTGGTGTTGCTTTGAAAAATGTTGGTCCTACCATGAAATTTTCTGGTGATGGATTGTCGCTGAAAGCTTTTATCCCGGGGCAAGAAACACAGTTTACCATGGAACACAGGACTGCTAACTTTGAGATGCCAGCTCAGTTAAGTATTGGCGCATCTTACGACTTCTTATTTGGTAAAGAATTAAGATTGACACCAGCATTGAACTTTACTTCCAACTCATTCACAAAAGATCAGTTTGCTTTAGGTTTAGAGTTTAGCATGATGGATTGGGTTATGATTCGTGGTGGTTATACCTACGAAAAAGGTATCTGGGACGATATGACCTCTTCGGAGCGTAGCAATGTTAGTAGTGGTTTAAGCTTGGGCGCAACCGTTCAGGTACCGATCAATAAAGAGAAAGGTTCTTACTTTTCAGTTGATTATTCATACCGTGATACCAAAAGTTTCAATGGAAATCACACCCTTGGAATTATTTTGAATTTCTAAAAAATATTGCCGTTAGGCATAAACTTATTATCTTTGCACTTTCAAAGAGACCCTTAATAGCTTGTTAAGGGTCTTTTTATCTTTAATTGTTAACAGTAAGGTTTTAAAAATATATTACTATGTCAGCATCCAGATATTTTACAGAAGAAGGATTGCAGAAACTAAAGGATGAACTTGATCACTTAATAAGAGTGGAGCGTCCCTCTATATCAGCTCAAATTGCAGAAGCACGTGACAAAGGCGATCTTTCTGAAAATGCAGAATATGATGCAGCTAAAGAAGCTCAGGGGTTGCTTGAGTTAAAAATATCGAAGCTGCAAGAACTGGTACGTAATGCCAGAATTATTGATGAATCAAAAATGGATAGCTCGAAGGTATTAATCCTTTCAACAGTTAAAATTAAAAACCTGAAGAACGGTGCCGCGATGAGCTATACGCTTGTACCTGAAAAAGAGGCCGATTTAAAAAAGGGAAGAATCTCGGTTGATTCACCAATTGCAAAAGGCCTTTTAGGAAAAGAAGTTGGTGATAAGGTTGAAATACAAGTGCCGGCCGGAACCATTCCGTTTGAGGTTATCGAAGTTTCAAGATAGAAGTTTAATCATATAATCATATTCATCATGGCTACAATATTTACAAAGATTGTGAATGGAGAAATACCTTCTTATAAAATTGCCGAAGATGATAATTATTATGCGTTTTTAGATATTAATCCTCTGGCAAAGGGCCATACACTTGTAATTCCAAAAAAGGAAGTAGATTACATATTTGATGTTGAAGATGATTTGCTCAAAGGATTGTTTGCCTTCTCAAAACAAGTTGCAAGGGCAATTGAGAAAGTAATTCCATGTAAACGTATCGGGCTTACTATAATCGGTTTAGAGGTTCCGCATGCTCACGTTCATCTAATCCCGATCAATTCAATTTATGATATGGATTTCAAGCAACCTAAGTTAAAATTTCAACCGGTTGAGTTTGAAACTATCGCTGAAAGTATTAAAACAGCTTATGCTGAATTGGATTAGATAACTCAATTTAATATCACCGTTAAGATTGAAAGCCGCCAATGTGCGGCTTTTGCTGATTTATAGGGGCTTTGAAACACTTTCTATAATTGTTTTAAATTAACAAATTACCTTTTCCGCAAACGTTACTTTTCTATATTTGTAAATCCTTAGTTTTAAGGAATGTTTTAATATTAACATCAGGTAAAATACTTAAATCATGAGTAGTACACGTTTTTACTCTTCACTTACGAAGAAGTTTATCATGTCGCTGATGGGTCTGTTTTTAATCACCTTTTTATTTGTTCATTTGATCATTAATCTGACGATTTTGACTGACCCCACGAAGGAGACCTTTAATGAAGCGGCGCATTTTATGGCAACAAACCCTCTAATCCAGATTTTTCAGTGGGTATTGTTTGGCGGATTTATTATTCACATAATTTTTGGTGTGATTGTCCAATTACAAAACTGGGCAGCACGTCCAAAGGGATATAAAGTTAAAGGTAGTGCCGAAGAAAATCCGTTTTCGCAATGGATGATCTATACAGGTATTATTGTTTTCATTTTTCTTGTTATCCACTTTGTTAACTTTTTTATGATTGCCAAGGGAATTATTCCCGGCATTAAAACTGTTGATGTAGGTGGAGTGGAGATGGAAGATTTAGGACAATTAATTCTTGATTTGTTTAAAAATGGCTGGTATGTAGCTTTTTATGTTGTGGCACTTGCCTTGTTAGGATTCCATCTCGATCATGGATTCCAGTCTGCATTTCAATCGCTGGGTCTTAATCACAAAAAATATACTCCATTTATTAAAGGGGTATCACGTGTGATTGCTATTGTCCTTGCATTAGGGTTTATTGTTATTCCTTTGATAGTTTACTTCAAATAATTTAGTGTTATGACAAAGCTGGATTCAAAAATTCCAAAAGGCCCTTTGGCTGAAAAATGGAAAAATTATAAAGATCATCAAAACCTTGTTAATCCTGCTAACAAGCGTAAAATTGATGTAATTGTTGTAGGAACAGGTCTTGCCGGTGGTGCTGCTGCTGCAAGTCTTGGTGAACTTGGTTTCAATGTAAAAGTATTCTGTATTCAGGATAGCCCACGCCGTGCGCACAGTATTGCTGCACAGGGTGGCATCAATGCTGCTAAAAACTATCCTAACGATGGTGATAATGTTTATCGCCTGTTTTACGATACTGTTAAAGGTGGTGATTATCGTGCCCGCGAGGCCAATGTTTATCGCCTTGCCGAAGTAAGTAATAATATCATCGATCAATGTGTGGCTCAGGGTGTACCTTTTGCCCGTGATTACGGTGGATTGTTATCGAACCGCTCATTTGGAGGAGCACTTGTTTCGCGTACATTCTACGCGCGTGGTCAAACTGGCCAGCAGTTGTTACTGGGTGCATACAGTGCCCTTTCAAAAGAAATTAAAAAGGGAAGTGTTAAGCTTTTTACTCGTCGCGAGATGATGGATTTGGTAATGGTTGATGGCCGTGCCCGCGGTATTATTACCCGTAACCTTGTTACCGGTGAGCTGGAACGTCATGGAGCGCATGCTGTATTGCTGGCAACAGGTGGATATGGAAATGTATATTTCCTTTCAACCAATGCTATGACTTCTAACGGAAGTGCTGCCGTAAGAGCTTATAAGCGTGGAGCCCTTTTTGCCAACCCTAGTTTTGTTCAGATTCATCCAACCTGTATTCCTGTTCACGGTGAATACCAGTCGAAACTTACGCTGATGAGTGAGAGTTTACGTAACGATGGAAGAATTTGGGTTCCTAAAAAGAAAGAGGATGCTGAGAAGATTAGAAAGGGACAATTAAAACCTACTGACCTTGCAGAGGAGGACAGAGATTATTATCTCGAAAGAAGATACCCTGCATTTGGTAACCTGGTTCCGCGTGATGTGGCTTCTCGTGCCGCTAAAGAACGTTGTGATGCAGGTTATGGTGTGGGAACAGGCCTTGCTGTTTATCTCGATTTTAAGGAAGCCATCAACCGCTTGGGTAAAGATGTTATTGAAGCAAGGTATGGTAACCTTTTCCAGATGTATGAAAAGATTAACGACGAGAATCCATATGAAACCCCAATGATGATTTATCCTGCTATTCACTATACAATGGGTGGTTTGTGGGTTGATTATGAATTGCAAAGCAACCTTCCCGGTTTGTTTGTTGGTGGTGAAGCTAACTTCTCCGACCATGGCGCCAACCGTTTAGGAGCTTCTGCTTTGATGCAGGGTTTATCTGATGGTTACTTCGTCTTGCCTTATACCATGCAAAACTATCTTGCCGACCAAATTACTGTTCCTCATATTAAAACCGACACACCGGAGTTTGAGAAAACTGAAAAGGAGGTTCAGGAAAGAATTGCCAAACTGAAAGCTATTAATGGTAAAAACACCGTTGATCATTTCCATAAGGCATTGGGTCATATTATGTGGGATAATGTTGGAATGGCTCGTACCAAAGAGAGCCTTGAAAAAGCGATTACTGAAATTAAAGCATTGCGCGATGAGTTCTGGAAAGATCTTAAAGTGCCGGGAGATGTTAACGGTATGAATGTTGAGCTTGAAAAAGCCATTCGTGTTGCCGACTTCCTCGAACTGGGTGAATTAATGGCTCGCGATGCTTTAAACCGTAGCGAATCATGTGGTGGTCACTTCCGCGAAGAGTCAAAAACTCCTGAGGGAGAAGCTTTGCGTGATGATGAAAACTTTATGTATGTTGCAGCCTGGGAATACAAAGGTGATGATGCGGAACCTGAACTTCATAAAGAACATTTGAAGTATGAGAATATTGAGGTTAAACAACGTAATTACAAAACCGCTTAGTTTTTCAACGGCTTTTTAATTATTTAAAATTGATAAAAAATGGATCTTAAACTTAAAATATGGAGGCAAAACGGACCAAACGATAATGGTAGCTTTGCCGACTATGAAGCAAAAAATATTTCTACCGATGCTTCATTCCTTGAGATGCTAGATATCCTTAATGAAGAACTCGTTGAAAAAGGGGAAGAGCCTGTTGCGTTCGACCACGATTGCCGTGAAGGTATTTGTGGTATGTGTAGCCTATATATCAACGGTCATCCTCATGGGCCTGATGGTGGGACAACCACTTGTCAGTTGCACATGCGTAGATTTAAGGATGGTGATACAGTTGTAATTGAGCCTTGGCGTGCTAAACCTTTTCCTGTAATTAAAGACCTTATGGTTGATCGCTCTGCTTTTGATGAAATCATCCAGGCAGGTGGTTATGTAACAGTTAAAACAGGGGGTGTGCCTGATGCCAATGCCATTGCAATCAGAAAAGAAAACGCTGATTTGGCCATGGATGCCGCTGCCTGTATTGGGTGTGGTGCCTGTGTTGCAGCTTGTAAAAATGCTTCAGCTATGCTGTTTGTTTCGGCTAAGGTTTCACAGTTTGCTTTGTTACCACAGGGTAAAATAGAGGCTCAGGAACGTGTTGAAAATATGGTTGCCAAAATGGATGAGCTCGGTTTTGGAAATTGTACCAATACTTATGCTTGTGAAGCAGAATGCCCGAAAGAGATTTCAGTGGCTAACATTGCCCGTATGAACCGTGAGTTTATTAAGGCTAAAGTAGGATAATATTAGGACTATCTTTTTAAGAGGGGATATGTCTTTTAAAACAGGGGATTACTTAATTGTAGACTCCTGTTTTTTTATTAAACTACTTGCCAATAATTTCAAGCGTTGCATTATTGCTAATGGTAAGTGTTGCACCAGCCTCCATTTCTATAATGGAGAATGTTTTGTTTTCTGTTATCACAGGAGCAATTCCGTTGTTGGCAATATTTAGTTTACAGCTGGCATCTGCTTTGTAGTCAGGTATAGTTAAACCAGACTCATTCCAGTTATTATTATCATTGATATCTGAAGAAGCTGAACCGTTCCAGGTTAAAATACGATGGTGCCATTTTGGAGTCATTTGTGAAGTGGTGGCAGGTTCAATCATCCATTCGGATGTGTTCCAGATGGTATCTGGTACTGTAACTGAATAGATCCGGTATGCTCTTGAATTCGTATATTCCCATTCGGTACCGCTACCGTTTTCATCGATTACTCCGTATGCATCCATCAGTGTACCTGTTGAATGTTTTCCACCTGAGTAAAGGAAATAGCCATCATTTCCATTTCCTGAAATATTTCCGCTTGCTATGTCAGTATTTTTCCCATACCATGTATTAAAAACGGTAGCGCTGTATGCCAGAGTGATGGATGAATCAGGTTTTAAACTTCCTGTTAGCTGCACGTCTCTCCACGTGCTTCCACCGTTCGATTGAATTGACAAATACCAAGTTTCAGAGCTAAAGTCCATTTCATCATTACCAATATTTGTAACTTCAACATACTTGGCCGTTGATTTATCAGAGGGATGGGTAACTTCTGAAATAATAAGAACAGGCTGAAAGACAAGAGTATCAGTTGTATTGTTAGTCTGAGGTACAATCCCATCTGTTTTATAATTAATACTCTCTCCAGAATTGCTAAAGGGGAAAATCTTAAAGTAATATTCAGTTTCTGGAGAAAGGTTTTCCCATGTATAGGATTCGGCATTATGAGAAACATTATAGATTCCTTCCCCGTCTGAAAGATCAACATCATTCGGATAACCCGTGGAATCGACGGGCGAAGTAAAAATTCCTGTTTTATTTATCATAATTAAATAACCTTGAGCTAATGTATCCCCATCGTTGTTGGTCCAGTTATTTGTTATTGAAGTTGAAGTGGCCGTTGATACAAAGTCTGTTACATGGTTCGAAGGTTCGCCAATTATTCCGGCACCCCAAATAGAGTCTACATATTCAGGATGGTCAATAAACGGGTTGCGATTGTGCTGATAATGATAATAAATTGTATCGTTACGCTTACGTTCCCATTCATCAACAGGGTCGTTTTGATGCCAGCTGATTAGTGTAGAAAGCTTACCATAATGAGGCTCATTGTTAACAGCGGTGTTAACCGAATCAAGGGGTTCTAGGTCAAGTTCACCGTTGTCGCCCTCATAACGGGTAGCCATGTAGAAAATAATCCTGGCAACATCTCCTTTTACTTCATCGCGGGGCTCCCATATATCCGTATCCTTATAGCAATCGGTAGGGCCTGATCCGTCAATATATTGGGTAATACCCCAGTCAAAATCACGATTGCTTTTTGAAGAGTTTACTGAAGCATCGGCAGGGTGTAACTGAAACAGGTCGGTTCCTGAGGGAGGATTGTTTCCAAAGTCACCATGCGATTTTGACCATACATGTTCACGGTTCCATTCTTCAGAACCATTGCCAAAGTCCAGTTTTCCATAAGTCCAGCCGGTGTAAAAGCAGATTAATTTACTTGTGTCGATAGTGTCCTGATCAGTTACCCTAAGCGCAATGGTTACGCTGTCGTAACTAAGTTCGTGATGGTCTTTTATAATATCGTGAAGAGTAGCTTTAAGTACTTCGCCGGATAGCCCGTCTGCATTACTGTAATACCCTGTTGGGATTTGAGCTTTTGCAGTAAGTGCTACAAAAATCAGTAAGTACATACAGAGTTTTTTGTGCATAATACTGGCTTGCTTGAAGCAGACAAATGTATTAATATTTATCAGAACCTCGTGAGCTGAAATAATTAATAACCGATTTTCAAAATCCCATTGGTAATGGTAAATATCGCATTAATCTCAAGCTTAATTATGGTGCAATAAGTAGTGCCCGTATCTGAAATGATTGGTGAATTAGTACTACTCTGGATTATTAAATAGTTTCCTGCATCATATGAGTATTGTGGTGTAGATC
>Ga0256913_10000547_pt1 | contig 19657 bp, 15 predicted proteins | sample Axial_MatmetaG_FD_185970 | JGI IMG/M metagenome (GOLD analysis project Ga0256913, IMG submission 185970) | Deep-sea worm associated microbial mat communities from Axial Seamount, Juan de Fuca Ridge, Pacific Ocean - Axial_Mat | ecosystem: Environmental > Aquatic > Marine > Oceanic > Microbial... | reverse complement strand
GTTTTTAATTAAATTTTAATAATTGGGATATCAATAATAAAGAACTATATAATTTTTATAGATAAGTATATAATAAATAGGTATATAAATTGTAGTATTTTTAGAAAGAGGAATAAGTGGATACAATAGATAATTCGAGCATAAATAGAGTTAACAATCTATCAAAATATGTTAGTGATCTTATTAATAACGGAGATGGAAGACAATTATATTTAAAATATCAAGATGACATTGACAAAGTTACACCGCATGAAGTTATGGAGATTGAATATAGACAACTTGAAAGTGGCTTATCGGTTGAAAAGGTTTTGCCATATGTTGATAAACTAATGAATGTTTTTTCAAAAAGTTTATCAGAATACAAATGGGAAAAACCAAAAAAGAAAACTTTTTTATTTTATTTAGTAAAGGAAAATGAACAGGTCTTATTAAAACTAGAAGAACTAAAAAAATATATAAAAAAACAAGACTTTATTAATAATAAAGAAAAATTAATTAAATTAATTAATGAACTTGAAAGTTTTGATAGCCATTATCAAAAAAAAGAAAATATTTTATTTCCATACTTTGAAAAGAAAATGAAGAAATTTAATGGTTTAAAAATTATGTGGGAATTACATGTTCAAACAAGGCAAAACTATAAAGCCATTATAGGTTTATTAAATAATGATGTTATGGATATACAAGCAATTAATAGTAAAATAGGGAAATTGTTTTTTCAAATATATGGCTTAGTTCAAAAGGAAGATTTAATATTATTTCCAATTGCAACAGAAATATTTAACTTTGAGGAATTTGATAATATGCTAAATCAAAGTTATGAATATAATTTTCCATTTATAGAGGCGCCACATAAAAAAACAAATACACAAGATAACAGTGATAAATTTAATGGGGACTTTTTATATAAAACTGATACAGGAACAATGAGTAGCAATCAACTATTACTTGTGCTAAACAAATTGCCAGTAGATATAACTTTTATTGATGAAAAAGATGAAGTAGTATTTTTTAATAATACAAATGATAGAATATTTAAACGTTCAGCAGCAATTATTGGGAGAAATGTAAGAAATTGCCATCCTCCAAAAAGCGTACATATTGTTGAACGTATTTTACAAAGCTTTAAAAATAACGAAAAAGATATGGCACAGTTTTGGTTTACATATAATCAAAGAGATTTATTAATAACATATTATGCATTAAGAGATGATAAAGATAGATATAAAGGGACATTAGAAGTAAGCCAAAATATAACTGATATTAAAAGGCTACAAGGGGAAAAAAGATTGATTGAGTGGTAAATTAAAATTAAAAGGAGATATATAATGGATAAAAAAATATCAAAAAAAGAAATAATAGGATTAGAAGAACAATTTATGAATGACAAAAATAATGTAGCATATATGAATGCTATTACAAGTGCTGGGATTTTAAAAGTGTCCAAAGTTTTTAATGATAGCTATCATACAAAAATGACATTTTCTAAGGAAATAAAAACAAGTAAAGTAACTGCTCAAAATTCTAGTGGACGTTGTTGGTTATTTGCTGGATTAAATGTATTACGTCATGAAATTGAAAAAAAATTAGATATTGAAAATTTTGAGCTTTCTCAAAGTTATCTAATGTTTTATGATAAGTTAGAAAAAGCAAATTATTTTTTAGAAAGCATATTAGATACATTAGATTTAGAAACTAGTTCTAGAACAGTGCAACATCTTTTAACACATATTGTTGAAGATGGAGGACAATGGGATATGTTTTGTAATTTAGTGAAAAAATATGGAGTTATTCCAAAAGATGTTATGCCTGAATCATTTCATAGTAGTAATTCTAGAATGATGAATAAATTATTGATAGTTAAATTGAGAGAATTTGCCTATCAATTGAGAAATAAATATAATAAAAAAACACCTATTGAAGTATTACAAGGTGAGAAAAAACAAATGATTAATACAATATATGATATGTTATGTAAGTTTTTGTCAAAACCAATAGATAAATTTGATTTTGAATATACTGATAAAGATGACAATTATCATATTGATAGAAATATGGATAGTGTAAAGTTTTTAGAAGATGTAATAAAAATTGATCTTGATGATTATGTATCTGTTATTAATGCACCTACTACGGATAAACCTTTTAACCGAATATATACTGTTAAATATTTAGGTAATATTATAGAAGGTAATAAAATCAAATATTTAAATGTTGATATAGATGAAATGAAACAGTTAACAAAAAAACAATTACTAGATGATGAACCTACGTGGTTTGGTTGTGATGTGGGTCAAATGAGCAATTCAGAAGATGGGGTTATGAGTATGGGTGTTTATGACTTTTCTATACCACTAAGCACTACTTTTACAATGAATAAAGGACAACGACTTGATTATGCAGAAAGTGTATTAACACATGCTATGGTTTTCACAGGTTTAAATATTTTAGAAGATGGAACAATAAATAGATGGAAAGTAGAAAATAGCTGGGGTGAAAAAAGAGGTAAAAAAGGATACTTTATGATGAGTGATGAGTGGTTTAATGAGTATATGTATGAAGTGGCTATAAATAAGAAATACTTATCTAAAGATTTATTAGATGTACTTGAAGAAGAAGTAATTGAACTTGAACCTTGGGATCCAATGGGTTCGCTAGCAAAATAACGAATTACTATATCTATTTTTTACCTTGATAATGTCAGGTATAAAATAATATAATATAAATATATCGATATAAAATCCTAATGAAAGGAGTGTAAAGATGAAAAATATAAAAAGTGAGGTGGGCTTGCAATAAGCAAGTCACCGTAGGCGGTCATTTATCGTGACCGCCACTATTTAAGTTTATGATAAAAATAACATAAAAAGATGAACGATAATGGTATCGTTGTTTTTGCATTTTAAAAAAATTAGGAATGGAGAGTTGATTTGAGATATAAAAATGGCAAAGATATATTGCCAAATAAACTATTAGGAGAAATACAAAAATATATTCATGGTGAATTAATATATATACCAATTAAAAATAGTACAAAAGCAAAATGGGGAGAAAAAAATGGTACAAGAAATTATTTTATTAGAAGAAATAGTAGAATATATTCATTATACAAACATGGAAAGAATATTAATCAAATAGCAACTATTTTTCATTTATCGAATGAAAGTATTAAAAAAATAGTATATACTTTTAAAGGTATAAAAAAGGAGTAAAAAGGAGTAAAAAAATGAATGAAATTAAAATAGGAATAGCAAAAAAAGATATATCACCTAGTAAAAGTGTTTGTGGTAGATTGGGTATAAATCATATGATTGAACCTCATGATAGTATTATGGCAAAAGCTATAACTTTTATGGATAACAACATAACAGTTATAAATATATCTTGTGAAGTGGTAGGACTTACTACAAGTACTATAAATAAAATTAAAGATATTATTGTAAAAAGTATTTCTATTGAAAGAAAAAATATTATTATTCTAGGTACTCATACACACTCAAGTCCATGGGTATGGGATATTCAATCAAAAGCCGCAGAAAAGTTTGGGTTTGATTTACTTGATGAGCAGTGGATAAATAAGGTAATTAATCAAACAGCACTAGCTGGCATCAATTCGTATAAAGACTTATCAAAAGGAGAACTTTTTTACGGAGATGCAGTTACAACTGGAATTGTAAGTAATAGAGTTTATCCTGTTACAAGATGGTCTGTATGCTATGATGATAATATTAGAAACCAAGATGTAGGTCTTGTTGATGCAAACGTCAGAGTAGTAATAGCTAAAAATAAAAATAAGATGGTTTTTTTGGCTAATCTTGCATGTCATCCTACTGCTTTAGGTGGAGGTATTACAAAAAAAGTATCTCCTGATTTTCCATTTTATGCAGAAAAAATACTTAAAGACAAATATGACATTGAATTTCTAACATATTGGCAAGGGTGTGCTGGTAATAGTAATGGTGGCAAATTTATAAAATATGGAAATATGGAAGAAGCTCTAACTATAGCAAAAAATTTTGCAAAAGCTATTGATAAGGCGGTTACAAATAAGCATAGTATCGAAAGCAACATTGAATATAAACATCAAAGTTTAAAAATTCCAGTGGGGAAATTTATTAAAAGTGAAAAAGAGGCTAGAAAAGATTTTGAAAAGATCTCAAAGGAAGTATTGGAAACGAAAAAAGCTGGTAAAGAAATAACTTATCAACTAGTATATGATTGGAGAGCAGAATTAAAAAAACTAGATATTAGTATACTTTCAAATGGTGTGGAGATTCCAGTGGAGTTACAATTACTTCAAATAGGAAAATTTAGTTTGTTATTTGTCCCTGGAGAATGGTATATTGAAAATTATTTTCAAATAAAAAACACATTACATAATGATAATATAATTATTACAACATTAAATACATTTGATGTATTGTATGTACCTGATGAAAGCAATTTTGATAAGCACGATTGGTATGGAGTAAAAACCAGCATGAGGGCATTAGGAGATGAAGGAGTAAAAATATTAATTAGTGAATCAATTAAACTTTTGAGAAAATAGAATTAAAAATATAAAAAAAACAGTATTTATTAAAGGCTGTTCTAGTGGTATAGGGCTTGAAACGGCTATTTATTTTCATGAAAAAGATTGGCAAGTAATTGCTACTATGTGAAATGTAAAAAAAAGAAAAACTGTACTTCACAAACTGAACAATATTACATTGTTAGAAGTAGATTTATTAAAACAAGAAACAATGATTGAGGAAGTAAAAAACAAATTAAACCAATGTAGTAGGTCTTATTGATATGACAAGAATGGTATTATCCCATATGCACGAAAAAAGAACTGGAACAGTAGTTAACATATCATCAGTAGGAGGAGTTATTGCAATGCCCATTTTTAGGTGTATCATGGAACCAAATGGGCGGTTGAAGGATTTTCTGAAAGCCTTCAATATGAAGTTAAACCATTTAATATTCATATTAAACTAATTGAAACGGAAGCTATTAACACGTCTTTTTATGATATATCATATAAGATTACAAGTAATAAAAGTACACATGAATAGGATAACTATGTAAAAAGAGTTGTAGATAAAACAATAAATATAGGAAGAAATGGCTCTAAGGCAGAAATAGTTGCAAAAACTATCTATAAAGAGGCTATAAGCAAAAATTACAAAATGAGATATTTAACTGGGAAAAACGCTCTAATGCTGGTGGTATTAAAAAAATTTTTGCCAAATAGCATATTTGCATGGTTAATAAATAAAAATGTAACATAATATTATTTTTTTATTAAAAAAGCATTAAATATAATGATATTTATGTGTGATATATATATAATGAAGGTACTTAAAAAAGGAGACATTTATGATTATAGGACAATTTAATGATTCTTTTCCTCCAATAATGGACGGGGTTGCCAATGTGGTTAAAAACTATGCTTATTGGTTAAATAAGAAATATGGGCAAAGTTGTGTTATTACTCCGATTGTACCTGGTTATAAAGATAATGAAGCATTTGAAGTATATAGGTACAACTCACTACCTTCTCTTATTAAAAAACCATATAGAGTAGGTTTGCCAGATTTAAGTGGTAGAGTAAAAAAGAAACTAGAAAATATGAATTTTGATATTATTCATACTCATTCACCTTTTTCGGCAGGTGTTTTTGCAAAAAGAATTGCGGCTAAAAAAAATATACCAGTTATAACAACTTTTCATTCTAAATTATATGATGATTTTAAACAAATACTTAAATCAGACACAGTGTCAAAAATGGCGTTAGAAAAAGCAATTGATTATTACAATAGTACAGATTATGTATGGACGGTGAATAAAGGAACAGCACAAACTCTAAAAGATTACGGATATAGGGGTAATATTGATATTGTACATAATGGTACAGATTTTACATATCCAGCCGATTATAATGAAAGAAAAAAAGTCATTGATTTAGAATTAAATATTTCTAGTAGTGATACAGTTTTATTATTTACAGGTCAAATTATTTGGCAAAAAAATATAAAATTGGTACTACAAGCAATAAAAATATTAAAAAGTGAACATGTAAAATTAAAAATTATTTTTGCAGGAGAAGGAAATGCAAAAAAAGAATTTTTAAGTTTAATTAATCAATATAATATTAAAGATTATGTAATTTACTTAGGATTAGTTTCTGATAGAGAATATTTAAAAAGTTTATTTGCTCGTGCAGATTTATTTGTTTTTCCATCAATATATGATAATGCACCTATTGTAATACAAGAGGCAGCAGCTTTAAAATGCCCTTCAATATTAATTAAAGATTCTAATTCAGCTGAAGGCGTAGTACACAATGAAAATGGATTTTTATGTGAAAATGATGCTGTACATCTTAGTAAGACAATAAAAGAAGTAGTAAATAGTAAAGAAAATTTAAACAAAGTTGGTAACAACGCATATCATTCTCTATATAGAACGTGGGAAATAGTAGTAGATGAAGTATATGAAAAATATAGTTATATATTAAAAAATATAAATAGCAAAAAAAGACGATAGAAAACCATTGATTATTTTTAAAAAAAGAGTAATATGATAATGAATTTAGTAAAGTATAAACGATAGGAGCAGGCTTTGCAGTTAAGTTTTATTTTTATAGGTATATTGATTTTTATCATTGCTATTAGTATGACAATGGTAGGAAAAGGCGGTGGAAATTTTTATGTACTAGTATTAGTACTTGCGCAAATTCCAATGCAAAATGCGGCGTCAATAGGCCAATTTATTCTTTTTGCAGCTTCTATTTCTGCACTTTTTATTTTCAATAAAAACAAAACATTAGTATGGCCTCTTGCAATAATGATTGGTGTATTAATAGCTACTTCAGCATTTTTAGGAGGATATTTTTCCCACTATTTTGCTGGATATATCTTGAAAATAGTTTTTGCAATTTTACTGTTTATTTCAGGTATATTAATGCTTATAAAAATCAAAAAACAAGATAATGATAAATTCAATCAAAAAATAGGATATTGGATATTTCAATTTAAAGAACAAAAATATTCAATCAATTTATTTATTTCGGTACCTATTATTATAGTAACAGGATTTGCCGCAGGAATGGTAGGAGTGTCGGGAGGCTCGTTTTTAGTACCGCTTATGGTATTAGCTTGCGGGCTTTCAATGAAAAATGCCGTTGGTACAGCTTCTGCACTTATTGCAGTAACAGCATTTATGGGGTTTATGGGCCATGCAATGCAAGGAGACGTTAATTTTACTTACGCCGTGCCTCTTGCTGCCATTGCGATTATTGGTGGAGTAATGGGTAGTAAATTTGCATTGAAAAGTAAGCCTAAAAATCTTAAAAAATTATTTGCGTATACTAATTGGTTAGCAGCAATAATAATGTTTATAAATGCTATTACAACAATTAATTTAAAGTAACATAATTTATTTGCTTTTTTCTGATTTTTTTACAGGTTCTTTCTTATCTTTAATATCTTTTTTTGTTTTTTTGTTTTTTTCTATTTTTTGCCATTTATTTTCTCTAAATAAATTTTTCATATTAGTTATACCTTTCCTTAAATAAAAATACTTAATATATTTGATAGTTTAATTGTATATCTATTTTGTTAATATTTACTATATTTATTTGCAGCTTTGAAATATGCATCAACATTTTCTTTTGGACTACCATCTCTTATAGAATCACTAGTACCTAATATAAAATACCCATCTTTCCCTAAAATCTCACAAGCATATTTTGTTTGAGCTTCAATTTCTCTAGGAGTACCATATCTGATTTTTATTGTATCAACATAACCACTTATTACTACTTTACCATGCATAATCTCTTTTATTAGGGGAGCATCAACATCACCAGAAGGAGGGGGAGTTAAAGTTGTCATCATATCCATACCTGAATTTGCAAAATCATGTGCTAAAGGCATTATTTTTCCATCATCATAAAAATGAAAATAAGCATCGTATTTATGAGTTATATCAATATCTTCTTTAATTCTATCTAAAAATAGTTCTTTATACATAGTTGGAGACCAACCTGTAGATAAACTTGCATTAAACCAAGCTTCAAATATTATTTTAGCACCATTTTCTAAAGTGTGAATTAATTGTTTTTTATAATACTGATGGAAAGTATCAATTACATCATGTAATAACTGTCTATCATCATAATACAACATAAGACAATTTTCTAATCCTAAAGAATTTACAACCATATCGTCTACACCACCACAAATACGTGTGTGAACAATACCATCTTCTTTAATAATTGCTTCAGTATCTTTAAATATTGGTTCAGGAAAATATTTTTTTTCAATCATCAAATATTTTATCTTTTCTAAATCAGCTCTATCTTTAATTAAAGGTTCAATTAGATGAGGATTAGGTTTTATACCATAAGAATTATCATTTGCATTTGGTATGGCTTGTATTTGAGTTAATTTACCGGCAGGAGTATCAAAATTCAAAGTAACATATTTTTTATTATCATGATCTTTATATGCGATATTTTTTGTTTGTTTAACATTTTTAAAAAAGTTTGAATTAGGAAATTTCGTCATATAATCATAGTTGCTATCAAAACTAAAAGGAAATCCACTTTCAGCATAAATTATAGGATCATAATCATATGTCTTTTTTAATTCCATATAGTTAAGATTCTTTTCAAGTAGCCATGCCCAAATTCTAGGGGCAATTGGCATTCTATCGGGTATTTCACCATTTAAAACAGATAAGTGGCGCATTTTTGATGTCATATTCATATTGTTGTATTCTCCTAAAGTATATTAATTAATTATATAATAATTATAACAGTGTTGTTACTAATATATAGTAATATTTAACAAAAAAACTCACTAATGTAATATAAAGCTAAAAAAAAATGAATAATGGTGTTATAATAAATAGCAAGTAGCCACAAAGTGGTGAAAGGTTTGTGACATTGGAGATTTATATTGAGGCGATTAAAAGTAAAATTTTATATATTTTCTGTGTTTTTGATTATATTAATGTGCTTAGGCTTATTTTCCCAACAGTTATATACGAATAATATTATAAAAGATGCAACAAAAAACAAATTAGAGTTAACTAGGGATATAGTTAATAGTAAAATTAGTTATAATATAAATACATTAGAGCAAACGATTAATCATGTCTCATATTATATATCTTCAGGAGATTATAACGAAACACAAATATTGAATTTTTTAACAACTATTCTTCAACGTAATGATATGTTGAGTTCTATTTATTATGTTGATAAAGAAAATAAAATGATTAATGCAAGTGGGTGGGTTCCTCCAAAAGATTTTGATGCAACAAAAAGACCTTGGTATATGGAGGCAATCAATGAAAATAAATTAATAGTTACAGATGTATTTTTAAATGCATCTAAAACTGACTTTATTATAACGATAGCAAAACCTGTGTATAACGAAAATAATCAGTTTATGGGTGTTATAGGTGGCGATGTGCATTTAGAAGATATAACACAAATAGTACAGAGCATTCATATAGATAATAAAGAATTTTTATTCATAATTGATAATAAATATCAAATATTAGTCTATTCTAGGTATAATCAAAAAAATAAAAATAGCATTAAATTAATTGGCGATATTTCACCAGATTTAAATCGTTCTTCTTTTAAAAATTATATGAATACTAAATTAGTAACAATAAATAATGTCGCAGGCTATCTATCCCATACTACAATTAAAGATACAGGGTGGACTATAGGAATTTTCACCCCTTTAAGTGAAGCTATAAGTTCAAAAGTTCAACTTTTAAATATGTTTTATATTGTTTTAACTATTTCAATATTAATGTTTGTTATGCTTATGTTTACTACTAATAAATTCATTATTAAACCAATAGAAGATTTAGCTATCAATATTAGTAAACTTGATATTAAAAAGAATCTAGGAGTTAGATTAAAAGAAAACAAGAAAAATCCTTTAAATAAGATTGTACAATCTATAAATTATCTAATAGATAAGATAAATAGTTTATTTGTGCAGTTAGTTAAAGAAAAACAAAAGGTATCTGCTATTATTAGTTCGATTCCTGATAGTGTTGTAGTTATGAATAAGCAAGGCGCTATTGAAAAAATATATAGTGGTGATGAAAACAAGATATATAAAAAGAATACAAGTATTGTTGGGGAAAATATTAACACTATTTTATCTGATGATATTTCAAAAGAAATTTGTAAAACAATAGCAAAAGTAATAGAAACTGGAAGAGACGATAGTTTTAATTATGAAATTATAGTAAGTAATCAACTTAAATATTATGAAAGCCGGTATTCGAAAATTAACGACAGCCAAGTTATTGCTATTTCAAGAGATATAACAAAAAGAAAAAAACAGGAATTAAAATTAATTGAAAGTGAAGAAAATTTTAAAAGGATTTTTGAAGGCAATTCAGATGCAATATTAATAATTGAAGATTATACGGTAATAAATTGTAATAATGCTACCCTTGCCATGTTTAACTATAGTAAAAAAGAAGATATGATTGGTAAAAAACCTTGGGACTTTTCGCCAGAAATACAACCAGGTGGCGAGAATTCGAAAGAAGCAATACATCAAATTATAGATTCAATGAAAAATAATCCAAATTCCACTAAACGTTTTGAATTTTATCATATAAAAAGTAATGGTGTTTTATTTACGGTAGAGATAATGTTAGCAATGATTTTAATTAATGGAAAATATATTTTACATTCATCTCTAAGAGATATTAGTAAACAAAAACTATTACAAGAAAAATTAGAATATCTAAGTTACCACGATCAATTAACAAAGTTATATAACAGATGGTATTTTAATGAAGAAATAAAGCGATTAGATGTTAAGAGAAATCTTCCAATAACAATTGTAATGGGAGATGTTAATGGATTGAAATTAATTAACGATTCATTCGGCCATGAATATGGAGATAAGTTATTAATAAAAGCTTCAAAGTCAATAATAAAAGGATGTAGGGAAGATGATATAGTGGCTAGAATGGGTGGAGATGAATTTGCAATACTACTACCTAAAACTGATGAATTCCAAACTGAAAGCATAATAAAACGAATTAATGAGTTAGCAAAAGAAGAAAAATTAGACGCCATTGAAGTATCAATTTCTTTTGGTTGGGAAACAAAATATGATATTGATACTAAAATTGATGAAATCTTTCAAAAAGCAGAAGATAGAATGTATAAAAAGAAAGTGTTTGATAGTCCAAGTATGAGAGGAAACACCATTAATACAATACTTAAAACATTGCATGAAAAAAATAAAAGAGAAGAAGAACATTCAATGCGTGTATCTGAATATTGTGAAAAATTAGGTAAAGAGATGGGTCTAAATGATAGTAAAGTTTTTGAGCTTAAATCTGTCGGATTGCTACATGATATTGGTAAAGTTGCTATACCTGAAAGTATATTAAATAAGCCAGGAAAACTTACTTTAAAAGAGTATGAAAAAGTAAAAACTCACTCAGATATAGGGTATAGAATTTTAAGTACAGTTAATGAAATGTCTGATATGGCTAATTATATTTTGTATCATCATGAAAGATGGGATGGTAAAGGCTATCCAAGAGGATTAAAAGAAGAAGAAATCCCAATCCAATCAAGAATTATTGCAATAGCAGATGCATATGACGCTATGACTAGTTTTAGAACATATAGAGAGCCACTAACAAAAGAACAGGCCATTCAAGAATTACTAAAAAATAGAGGAAAACAGTTTGATGCAAAATTAATAGATATATTTGTAACAAAGGTTCTTAATGAAAAAACAAAATAAGTAAAGGGTAATAAGATGGGCATGATATTAAAAAGCATTAATAAAGAAATCAATCTAAACAATAAAATAACCCTTATTATAAGCGAAACAAGTAATAAATATATAAATATTATTTTATCAAATTTAAAAAACTATGAGATTATTATAAATCCTAAGATTAGTGCAGTAAAAAAAATCAGAAATGATATCATTTTAATAGGAAATTTAGTTGATAATTTAGTGTGTGAATATTTATATCAAAAAATGATAATATCTGCTGATAAAAGATATCCAGGGAGTGATAAGTTTGAAATACGTACATTAATAAAGCCTATTAATCAAGATAGTAACATTGCATATATTGGATATTCTAATGAGTCAGGCTTAATTAAGGGATTAAAAAAATTAAAGGAGTTAGTTGATAATAAAAGTATAATTACATATATTTCTTATTCAAACTCTACTGTTTTACCTATAGATAAAATAACAGTGGATAAAATAAAAAGCTCTGATATTCCTAGGGAAGATATTATTTATAGTATACACACATCATATTGGTGGTTATTAGGTTATTTAGCTCATTTAGAAGATAATAAAGATGCATTTAAAAAATATGATAAAGGGCTTAGTTCCTTTATAAAAAGGGCAAAAAACAATCCAGGTATTGGCACTAATATGCATTTACACATGGTACAACATGTTGTTACTATATGGGCATTAGAACATGCGGGGTATTATGATAATAATACACGGCAGAAACTTTTTGAGGTTTTGTATAATTGGGCTAATGGAGAAGAAGGAATAGGATATATAAAAGAACATAATATTACAGGCAAAACCGTTTGTCATAATCATACATTGTTTTGTGCTTTGTCATTAAAAATATTAAGTGAATTGTTTACTAAAAGATGCGAATATGACAGTTGTTTTAAGCAATGGAACGATTATGCTGATTTAGCTTTTTCATCTTTTAATAGAGGTGGGTGGAAGCCTCTTTGTGATGATTCTGCATATTCAGTAGAAGTAACGTTAGTTTTAGCATCAATATATTCACTTTTTGAAGAAAAACATCTTTTCTTAAATAGTGGAGGATATAAATCTTTAGAATGGTTAAAAGCTATCATAGGAAATGATGGATATATGCCATCATTTGGAGATGGGACCACATATAATCCTTCAGCTGTAGTACTTATGAAAATATTTTCATATTGGTATAAAGATCGTGAACTAATAGCACTATTAAACAAATTGCCAGATGATATTAGATATAAAATATCTGTTTTGTGTAATCAAAACTATGATATTGATTTAAAAGAAAAAAATAATATTGATGATACTCTTAAACTTAATATTATTAATGCAGATGATGAAATTTATTATTGTTATGACAACAGCGTAGAAGAGGCAAGATATATTTTAGATAAAAAGCCGACTTATCCAATAGCTGAATGTTTTGATAAAATTTCGATTAGAAATAGCGATATATTTTTATTAATTGATGGATTAAGTTCTCCATATACACATGCATACCATGATGGTGGAGGACTGATTAATTTTACATTTAATAATGTTATATGGCTAGTAGAAGAAAATTGTTATAGGTGGCCTGAAACAGAGCATTGTAATATGATTACCATAACAAAAGATGGTGGATTTGAAGAGCCAGATCCGTTTGCTAAACTTATTAAAACAGAGCAATATGAATTTGGCGCATATGTTGCAATTGAAGTAGATGAATATAATAATTGTTTATGGCAAAGAGAATATATACTAATTAAAGATTTGGGTTTAATTATTCGTGATGTAGTAACAATAAAACAAAATGATGAATATGTAATATGTTTTCATGCTAAAACACCGACAATAGGAAAACTTGAAGGCAATACATTTAAGGTTCAAAGATATGACGATAAAAATAATGAACATATTATGACAATAAGGGATTGTAATAACTATAACAAAAGTTTAGAGATAATAAATATAGGCGAGAAACTTTTCATGTGTGGAGATTCTGGTGAAGATAAAGGAATATATAATCATGGCTCTTTTTCTTCTGAAATGGGTGTAAAAGCTTGGAAGAACAAATACTGTGATGAAACATTTTGTGTATCCCATTTAGAAACACGTATATCAGGATTTTATAAAAAAAATGAACAAGTTGTTATGACACATATGTTTATGATTGATAATACATTTAAAGTTGATATCGTAAAAAATAAACTAACAGTGAAAGGTGAGAATAAAAATTATATTTTCAATGTAATAAATTGTAAAAATATAGTCAATAAAGGCACCGAAAAAAAACAAACATACAAGGAAAATAAAAATATATTAGAAAAACAAATAACATGTAACGATATATTAGAGGGTATAACAATTAACGCATATATTATTTTACTGCATGAAAATAACATCATTAATATTTACAAGGATTATATTAAAATTAAAGAAATAGTATTATCTGAAGATATAAATAATATAGGTAAATTTAATAATAATATTATTATAGGAACAAAACAGGGCAATATTTATCATTATAGCGTTAATGGTAACTTAATATGGAGTGTTTCATTAAATAGAATACCATCTATATATGCAACATGGGAAACAAACTATTTTGAAGTAACTGCAATTAAAGAAATAATAAATAATCATATTAGTTATTTAGCTATAGGCACAGGAGATAACCAAATAAAACTTATGGATACTAATGGTAAATTGTTATGGTCCTCTTATATATATGCCACAATACCAAATAAGATTTTTTATATGGATATTGATAATGATAGGAAAAAAGAAATTATAACAATAGGAAGTGAAAGTATGAACGCAGGATGTGTCTATAATTTTAACTTTGATGGTTCAGCTAATATTTATCCACGTATTGGTGGGTGGCTAAATAATATTATTGATATTTCTGAAAATAAGAAATTTATATTATGTGGTCTTAAATATGGAGAAAACCTTATTTTGTTTAAAAAAAGTCGTAATTTTGAAAATATTTTTAAAATAAAACTAGGTGGAAAAGTTAATGGAGTTATATTATATGATGAAAAAGCTTATGCAATAACATCAAAAGGATATTTATTAAAATATTCTATTACTGGTAAAAGAGAAGTTATGTTAGATTTAAATAGTGGGGCAATAAAATTTGTCATAGCACAAAAGCATTTGATTATAGAAACTCTAAAAGGAATATCTATTTGTGATTTAAATTGTACATTAAAATATAGTTTAGATGATTATAAAATACTTAACAATCAATATATATATAATAAAGAGCATTTATTTAAAATGAATAGTTTGTAATTTTATTTCTAATACAATCAGCTATAATTACTGATTGTAAGCCGTCAGCAATATTTCCTGATATTTCAATATCGTTTCTAACACAATCAAAAAAGTGCTTATTTTCGTTATAAAAACCTGCACAAATATAGTTTTCGTTTGGAATTTTTAATTGAATACCTGTTTGATCATATACTTTTACTGCGTTGATAAAATGAGTTATTCTACCAGATGTTTCTAAATCGTTTCCAACAGCATGCTTTAAGATATATGTATTATCATATGCATTAATTAAATATTCTTCTTGAGATTTGCCTACACAAGACATAAAATTAATATGTGCTTTAACACCGTTAGAAAAAGTGCAATCTAAAAATATATTTCCAACAGGAGAATGTTTTAGTGGTTGATAGGTAAATGAAATTGTTTTATAATTACTGCCAATAAGATATCTAACGGTATCAATACCGTGAATGCATGTGGTGGAAAAATCTTTATCTTTTCTTTGGTTTCTATAAAAATCGCACTTTATGTACTCTAAATCATATTCGCATTTATTTAGCATATTTTTAAAATGAGAAATTATAGGAGAATAGCGTCGATTAAAGGCTACTTGGTTTTTTATATTATTTGATTTGGCAATAGTTATCATTTTTCTACATTGTGCTTCATTTATACCAGGTGGTTTTTCTAAAATAACAGGATAACCATATTTCATTACTTTTATAGATATTTCTTTAGTTAAATTAACAGGGACTATAACACTTAATGCATCAGGTTGTTTTTCTTTTAACATGGTATCTATATCAGTATAATACTTTTGAAAACCAAATTTAAGGGCATAAGTTTTTGCAGCTTGTTCATTGATATCACAGCATGCTAATAAATTAACATTATTATTATCTTTAGCGTATTTTGCAAATGAGGGACCATGTACCGCATTTGACATACCTCCACAGCCTATTATACAAATATTAAACATATCTTTCTCCAATTTCTATATTTAAATGATATACTATATTATAAAGTATATTTGGAGAAAAAGATGGACAATTTACAACAAAATCACGAAATGTTGCATAAATTACTTAATATAGCAAAACAAAGAAAACCGAATTTTAATAATATATTAAAAGTGTTAAATAATGAGAGGCCTAATAGACCGACGCTTTTCGAGTTTTTTCTTAATGATAATATGTATGAAGAACTTGCTAATAAAAGTGTTGTAGGATTATCATTTCATGAATACAATATATTAAAAATGGAAGCATATAGAAATGCTGGTTTTGATTTTTTTACTTTAAGTTATCCAAAGAATATGCTCTTTGAAACTAAAAGTCATGAAATGGGAGAAAGTATTTCGTTAAATGATACAGCAATCATTACTAATATAGATGATTTTAATAAATATAATTGGCCAGATATTAATAAAAGTGATTTAACATATATAACTAAATTAGAAAAGGTAGTGCCAAAAGGAATGAAAGCCATTGCATATTGTCCTGGCGGATTGCTAGAAAATGTGATGCAATTGATTGGATATGATAATATGTGTTACTTATTATATGATGATAAGCAATTTCTTGAATTAGTATTTAATAAGGTAGGACAAATATTACTTGATTTTTATAAAGCAATAGTTGATTTTGATATTATTGGGGCTTTTATTGTAAATGATGACTGGGGATTTAACACTCAAACTATGCTGGCTTTTAAAGATATGAAGAAATATGTAATACCTTGGCATACAAAAATAGTAGAAGTAATACATAAAAGTTCAAAAAAAGCTATATTGCATTCATGTGGTAATTTAGATAGTGTTATGGATATAATAATAAATGATATAAAATATGATGCAAAACATTCTTTTGAAGACAATATAATATCTGTTGAAGATGCATATCAAAAATGGGGAGATAAAATTGCAATTTTAGGGGGTATTGATTTGGATTTTATTTATAACAAAAATAGCAAAGAAATAGCTAAACGTGCTAAAAATTTATTAAGAATTACAAATAAAAAAGGAGGATATGCTTTGGGTACTGGAAATAGTGTTCCACATTATATTGAGAATGAAAAGTATTATGCTTTAATACTTACAGCATTAGAGACACATTAATTATGGAATATAATAAAAGAATCTATAAACCAAAACAATATTTTCTATTTTTAGAAGATGCTATATATAGTTTTAGCGATATAAAAAAATCTAAGAAAAAAAATCTAGTTAGTTATGATTTTAGAGAAAGAATTATGCTTGCTGTTACGGAAGTTAATGGATGCCCAATGTGTTCATACTATCATATTAAAGAATCTATGAATGCAAAGATTTCAAAAGAGGAAATAAAAGAACTTTTAAATGGAGAGGAAAATGCGATTCCATCTTCACAAATGAAAGGAATTTTATTTGCTAAATATTATGCAGATAACAAAGGTGTAGTTGAAAAGGACATGTGGCAAAAATTAGTAGAAGAATATGGAAGCGAAAAGGCTAAAGCAATTCTTGGATTTATTAGAATGATAATGGTAGGTAATGTAAGTGGAATTGCTCTTGGTGCATTAGGTGGAAGATTTAAAAATAAAAGAGTAAAAAATAGTCAACTGAAAAATGAATTGGTTATTATAATTGGAACTGCTTTATTTATACCCATTATCCTAATTAAAAATATATTTAATAAAAGAGAGTTATTTTAACTTAAATTTATAGAAATATAATGATATTTTTTGTATAATTAAAAAAGAAATAATAGTGAGGATGTAATGGGAATTAAAAGGGGGAAAGTTAATATGTTTCAAGAGATATTATGGTTTCTTATTGCTATTATATTACTAATAGTAGGTGTTGTTATACTATTACCGCTTTTAAAAGGTTATGGAATTATTTGGATGATTGCGGCTTTAATTTTTGCGTATTACCATGGATATAATGTTTTTAGCAAAAAGAAGATTTTTATATGGGAAACACCAATTATAAAGGAAAAAAATGAATAATAAAATATATGAAATATATAATATGAGGCAATTATTTATTGATAAGAGATTCATTGATAAAAGTGATAATATTACTATCAAAGTTAATAAGCCTATTAAAACAGGAGAATTAAATCTTGTAAGAAAAGACTCTCCTCATAATAGAATAGGCGGTTATAATTCTATTATTTATGATGAAGGTATCTATAAATTATATTATGGAGAAACTCTTTATCAAAAAGAAGGCATATATGCGTATATTTGTTATGCTACTTCAACTGATGGCATTAACTTTGTAAAACCTAATTTAAATTTTGCTACTCAATTTAAAAAAAATAATAATATTATTTTAGGATTTGGAGCTGGTGGCGTAGAAAAAGGTCTTGGCGATGGTGGGTGCATGGTTTTTATCGATCCTAATGATAAAAACAATAAATATAAAATGGTTGCAAGACATGGCTTGAAAAGGCATTTAGGATTATATGTATCTAATGATGGTATACATTTTAAATATGATAAAGAAAAAATATTAGATGATGGCAGATTTGAAAAAGCGGAGGGAGAAAAGATAAAAGGTTTCCATCTAGACTCTCAAAATATTATTTTCTTTGATGAGCGTATTAAAAGATATGTGGCATATGTAAGAAAGAATTTTGAAATTGCAGGACAACATAGAACAATTGCCCGAGGAGAAAGTGATGATTTGGATCATTTTCCATTAGTAGATGATATGGATATTATAGTACAAGCTGATAGCAATGATGAAATGATATTTAATAAAGAATTTAATGTTAATACACAAGCAATTGATTTTTACACAAATACAACTATAAAATATAAAGATGCACAAGATGTGTATGTAATGTTTCCAAGTGTTTATTATAAATATGGTGAACATATGAAACAGTTTAAAAATAATAAACCTATGAATGCAGGACCTATTGATATTAGATTTGCTACAAGTCGAGATGGTATTATCTGGGATAGATATGATAGACAAAGCTATGTAGAGCTAGGAAGCAAAAACGATTTTGATGCATATTCTTTATATATGGTACATGGTATTGTTCCAGGTAAAGGAAATGATATGTACATGTATTATAGTGGAAGCGACATAATACACGGTTATAATAGAGGAGATCAATACGAAAAAAGAGAAAATACTATTTTAGAAAAAGCTAATGTCCAAGCAAATAATAATATTACTGCTATAAGTAGACTAAAGCTACGTAAGGATGGATTTGTTAGTGTTAGAGGAGCTTATAAAGGTGGATTTTTACAAACGCCACTGATTATTTTTAAAGGGAGAAAATTGCTATTAAATATTAATACATCAGCCTGTGGGACTATAAAAATTGCATTATTAAATAAAGATGATCAGCCAATAAAGGGGTTTTCTTTACAAGATTGTGATCTTATTCACACTACTAATGATATAAATAAAGTAGTAACATGGAATAAAAATGATGATGTATCTAAATTAGAAAATAAAAAAATAAAGATTTATTTTGAAATAAGAGACAGTGAATTGTTTGCATTTCAATTTACAAATTAAAAAATAAAAGGAGAGAATCATTATGAAACATATAACAAAACTTATTATACTATTGCTTATTGGTATCCTT
>Ga0256913_10000546_pt1 | contig 19671 bp, 8 predicted proteins | sample Axial_MatmetaG_FD_185970 | JGI IMG/M metagenome (GOLD analysis project Ga0256913, IMG submission 185970) | Deep-sea worm associated microbial mat communities from Axial Seamount, Juan de Fuca Ridge, Pacific Ocean - Axial_Mat | ecosystem: Environmental > Aquatic > Marine > Oceanic > Microbial... | reverse complement strand
GATGATAGTTTGTTGATAAATTTATGATCACATTACTCCGACAATGGCTTGATGATAGTTTGTTGATAAATTCGTGATCACATTACTCCGACAATGGCTTGATGATACACGTAGGGTGTTGCTAGACTTTATCATAGAAATCTCTTCTGAGTTAGCTTTATATTTCAAAGAGTGTGATATACTGATATAAATACAAAACATATTGTTCTTCTATTAAAACATTAAATTATAGTTATGGATGTGAACAACTCCTACTTGATATTGTATCATTTATATCATAAGTACAACTATATTTATTCCCTTCACACTCTACATAGACAAATATGTACGACTGTTTATTATAATACCTATTCATCTGGATTAAAATAGGATACTCATTATATCTAGTTGATTAACTAAAATAGGTCAAACTATAGGGGTCAGAGTTAAATGAGATTTGACTGTAACCTGATGAGTTACCCATGTCTGGTTGGATGAAAATCTCCTACCTCTATAGCGCCATGACCTGGGATTTGAACCTTGAACCTCCTGCACAGAATGACCATAACCATGGGTAAATAGTTCCACACTCTACCAATGAGGCCATAGATATGGTATTTATAAGTATTATGATCCAGGAGTTACTTAACTCAGATGTTATATGGAGAGATAACATCCACAAACTGTGAATGTTGACAATTTTTAAGATAATCTTGTATTTATTTTATTATTTTTATGGTTATGATTTTAGATTAATAGCCCCAAAAGGTGCAGTCATAATGTATTTTTAAATAAATTCAATATAAAGAGTTGGGATATGACTTATAGAAAGGGTTAAGTATATTATCAGCTGACTGATATCCATATACTGATATAAAGTTGTTTAATCTTCGTGGGTAATAAATATTTTGCCTCAACATCCATTGTATCTCGTATTTTTCCATGGAAGATCATATAATAAAAATGGCAGGAACTGGGTCTAAAGAGCCATTTGAAATCAGAATATTATGGGTAAAGGTTATATAGGAGCTCTCTATTTAAATGTAAATTCTCTGAAAAATCTGTTCATCACTTTAAACAATTGTGTCAATAATGCGATGACTCATTTTATCAACTCCTAGTCTTACTCAATGTGACACCAATATTCAATACAAATACATATTCCATGTATATATTATTAAATATATTTTCTACCAGTTTTCAATGCTTATTTTACATGAGTATATATATATAATTGTTAATATATTTTACTGAGCCATCATTATAATGATCTATTTCTGTATGTGTCAAGTGATACACTAGTCTAGTTGATGAACAGAAGATTAAAGATTTAACTGAGAAGACATAAAATTAGGGCAATTTATTGACACATACACACACACATATATATGCACACTGACATAGAAACAAACAAAACACAGATATACAAATATACATACAAAACGCACACAGAGAGAGAGATACAAAGAGAGATGCCCAATACTAACCTTATATACAGCCACTGAGTAAGGATGCGGTAGCCAAAGAGCTTGCTGAATGAGCATCTGGAAGTTGTTTCCGTAAAGATCCACAGAAAATACACCGTGTAGACGTCCATCAGTCCAAAAGAGACGTTCATGTAAGTCATCAATGGCTAGACCATTAGGCCAGTGTACATGTGGGCGACTAACCAGTGTCCGTATGTGGCTACCATCCATATACGATCGTGTGATACTTGGATTGTCTGACCAGTCAGACCAGAACATCAACCTGTAATATTCAGGATTAATAACTAAACTTATTATTATTATTTTGTCATTGATTAAGTATTCATGATAAACAAACATTTATTTATTATATATATAAGAAGATTATTTATATTCATAAGAAACTCCTGACTACAAAAATTATGAACACTAAAATCCCATAAAAGATATTACCATCTGATAGCTGACAAAGCCAACTAATAATGTTATCTATCATAACTAATCGGTGTTTGGTTAAGCAAATAAATACTGAAAACCAGAATTAGACTGAATAAAAAAGTAAATACATTAATTCAGAACAAATGTGTTTAAATATTTAGGTAATTGTCTTCAACTTGGCTTTTTAAATTATGGGTGGTGACTTGTTTGTTATGTAAACTTGAAAGCATTTCAGTTCATAGATGAAGGGTTTGTTCGAAATCAATTCTGATTTATATCACATTTGATAAATCTTGTAAAATCAGTACTCGATCTACAACAGACTTACTCTAACATGAAAGCTTCAAGCTGTTTGGACATGAACTGTATTATTTAAAAGGATAGTCCACCCTCAAAAAATATTTTTTAAATAGGTAATGCTTATAACAAGAACCATTAATTCCACAATAATAATCACGAAATATATCTGATATCATAAATATAGGGAAATAATCCAAATTAGTGGAGGGCCGCCATTACGGCTGCACTGGAAGCCAGATTTAGGTCAACCGGATACACTGAAGTGACATCAGCATTCAGGAGCTTCCTGTCTCTGTCTAGCTTCAAAAAGGCGGTGCTCACAGGCCATTAAAAGGCGATTAAAGAGCTCTTTAAACTGGATTATTTAATATGTGGGTGATCGTTTACACATTTTGACATTATTTATGATACTTGTGAGTATAGCTTTATTAGTCCTCAAAACATTTTCCGAGGGTGGACTATCCATTTAAGTAATTTTACAATAATGGAAATAATTTGGGTTAAATAACACGATTGTAATAACAACAATCTAATAAACAACATAACTAATGCTATATCTAACATATATGATATATCTAACATATATCATTATATGACATATATTGGTTTTTGAAATTAGAATACAGAGATTAGGTTGCAATCTGAAAAAGTTCCAAATGAGAACCGAACCCAGTACTTTAATGCTGCAAGTGTCGATCAATCTATGATTTACAATAACAGAGCTCATTGAGAAGACATAAAGCTTTTATAATACAAATAGAAGCTTTATTTATAAGAAAGATTCCTAGATGTGCTATTTATAACCCGGCACATGTTATAATGAGTCATCACTCACCCATATTTTGGATAGACCACGAGACAACGAGGCTTTTTTATGTGCAGAAGTGATCCATTGGCCAGTTTTGTGTTGTTAGTGATAAGAAGTCGACGATGTGTGCCATCAGTCCGTGCCATCTCAATAGTGGCACTGTCTGAGTCAACCCAATACAGTATGTTACTCATCCAGTCCAGAGCCAGACTCTCTACAGTACCTAATCTATCACTGACAATAGTCGTCTGATAACGTGAGCTGTTCTTGGAAAGGCAAACTTTCTAAAAAGAGACATTCACAAATATTTAAATTAATTGGTTTCTAAAATCTTACAAGTACTGTAGATGCTTGATTAATGAAATATCAGCAAGAAAAATAATAATAATAACAACAATTAATTAAACAGGTACCCTTCAAAATAGAGGTGTACAGTAATACCACAAATATGACACAACTAAAACCCATTTAAACCGATATTGTTTACTAGTCAAAGCAACCTTAAAATATGTATTTTTAAAACAGATTTTAAATTGCTTATTTAAAAAAGATGGAATTGATAAATTCTGAATTGGAATTGATAAATTTGATGTGGAATTGACCAAATGGAATTGACCCTGAGTTAAGAATGTAATGAAACCCTTCCTATATATAGATATGTATCCTGTCATTCATTAGTCATTCTTTGTAAATATTTATTTTATTTTTTAAGTGTGAAGTAGTCAGCCTGTGCTTCATTAAATCTATTCATATCAACAAGGTGACACAAGATCCTGTTTCTTTTGACAAAGTGACTGATGTGTCTTTATGGAAACAATCAAATTCTGCAGTCATTGCTGAAGTAAACTATTCCCTATCATCCTAATATTGTGTAAATGATATAATTTTATAACCTGTGTAAATGATATAATTTTATAACCTGTGTAAATGATATAATTTTATAACCTGTGTAAAGGATATAATTTCAATAGAAAGAATGAAATTGTACTCCAAATATCATCTTAACAAAAAAAAAACCACGACCTATTTACTCTTACGGGCTAAAAACCTCTTTATAGACAAAATACCAAAAGTAGGCTCCATTAACAAATCATTTTACCTGTATGACATTTAGTGCTGCATCGGCCCAATAAAGACAGTTTTGCTGATAATCAAATTCTACAGCAATGACATCTTGTAGACCAACTAATGGTAACACTTCATCCCTCTGATTGGTGAATGACCTTTTGTGTATGGTGCTTCTTGTTGTGTATAAAATAAACTCATCTTGTTCTGTATAGACAAAGTTATATGTATTACAATTAGTTCAGCATATGTTTACAACACAAGGCTACAATATTATACATTACATACTTTTTTATAATTTGGTAACTGTTTCACATAAAATTTTCAGTTTAACAAACCAACTGAAGCTATTATAACTGTTTGTTGATGCTAATTTATAATATATTTGTCACTGGTTAACTCTCTCTCTCTCTCACACACATGCACACACACACACACACACACACACACATGCACAGTCAACCTGGAATTATTACTGGTCCTTATAAGATTCAGACTCTCTGCATGCATATCACATGAAGGCCTTTTTATTTAAAGCAAGGTATTCTTTGAATATCCATTGTTATTAATTGCGTCTAGATTATTTTTATGGTAATTATGTACATAAAACCTATAACTGCATGCATGTAATAGATAAGAGCTAAGAACAATTATTTTGTATTTTCTATTTAACAACAGCGACAACAGTTACTTAAAAAAAAAATCTACTGAATTAAGCTGACTGCAGCCAATTGCTGAAGTGAATGAAGACATTTTTATTTGGGTAAACTCAGAGGTCATGTGCACAGATTACAGCTGTAGCCTGTCATCATGTCTTCATCATGTCAGCAGGCTACAGCTGCAATATAGCATCATATCTTCATCATGTCAGCAGGTTACAGCTGTAGCCTGTCATAATATCTTCATCATGTCAGCATGTTACAGCTGTAGCCTGTCATTATATCTTCACGTTAGCAGGTTACAGCTGTAGCCTGTCATCATGTATTGACATGATTCAGTAATTCATTCTTTGGTGTAGATGTGATTACTTCACATGATTCCCTTAGGGAGTCACCCCATGGTCATCTGTTCCACTCATTCATTCTCACCAACATCATCATCATCATCATCACCATTATAAATTGACAATTCTTGTGGGATATTTCTCTAGGAAGTTGATTTTCAGTAATACGTCACTTATATGGCCAACACTGAGGCTAAACAACTCAAATCAACTAAGTGATAATGATAATAATAACCCCCCTCCCCTCCTATGAGAATTATATCAATATCTTTACAAGAATATAAAAAATTAACTAATAGTCCAAGAAATTTTTTAATCCATTTAAAAATAGAATATTGTATCAAATATTGATGACTATTAATGGATTGATGTATTACCTTTAACTGGACAGAGTACTCGGTCAGGCTCCAGACGGGATTCAACGCCACCGTGACACTTGTCGCCTGATACACGACGGTACCTGAAGGTGAGCAAGATGAGCATTATCACTGAACAAATGTTATTAATACATCATTAATATCTCACATGCACACACACAAACATTGACACACACACACAAACCCTTCTTTCCACTTACCCTTTGGTTCTCTTATAATAGGTACCTTCTGGACATGGAGATGGTATTATATCCATATCCAGATTACTGTTTGGATCTATTTCACATATTGTCCCCCAGGGATATTTTTTTTGATAACCCTCATCACTAGAAATATCAAAATAGAAATAAAATATTCTTATTTCAATGTATCAAAACTAATCTCTTAAGTTTTGTACTCTCATAAAACACACACACACACACATACACACACACAATAATAATAAGTTCTGATGTTCAGCAGCAAGGTTGTAATGTGATCTGCCAAAAGGGAGAATAACAATTGATCAAATAATTATATAATTTATCCGAGAGAAGGTAATTTAAAAATAATATACAAAAATATACAATAACTAAAGATTGATAAATATGTTTCTCATCGTTTGGTTATATTCCTCTAATAATATAATATTTCAAAATAACATAACATAATAATTATTTCAGTACAGGCCATCAATAAAGATTTGGCACTTAAATCTCACTAAGGACGCAATAGCATCACCAACCATTCGTAGTCTAATTCCGTACATGTACAGTTCTGTACAGAGATCTTGCGTTCAAAACTTCCGCCATTAAAACAAACAGAATGTGCTCTCCTACGACTGTAGACAACCTTTTGACCTAATAAACAGTTCACTTTACTGCTCTCCGAAGGTGTCCAATCCTTATAGTCATCGTTGGTACACTGTGTACCTGAAGGATATAATATAAATGTGCAACACAGGAATCTTTTAATAAATAAATAAATAAATAAACAAAGAAATGTGATCATATTTTGGAGAATCAAATATTTTCTAATTGATAACGACGGTTCATTTCTAATTTCACATTTGGCAATGCACTTTTAAATAATTTGAGCTGACAAAACATATACCGCCTATACCCGTGTATATCACTTTTGATATCACGAAATCGTCGCCAAAAGCGAGTGTGTCTTATACGCGGGTAAGACTAAAAGGGAAGGTACTATTTGGCATAATTTTGGGGCAAATATAATAATATCGTTTTTCAACATTAACCCAGTGCTCTACTGGGGATGTGACCATAAAGGTGTAGGTTCAAATCGGCTGAGATACGAAAACGGCCGCAGTATGACCAAAACTATTAGAGGGTGATGTTATTTTTGGAATGTATATAATTGGTCTATCTAAGACTGTGTGAGCGTGTAATTGGACAGAACGGTAAATGAATGAACATAGAATGACCATAGAAGCCACATCGAAAAAAAACGATAACAGCAAACACAATGTTAATTACCAGCATTACGAAATAATGCGCACATCAACAGGTAACCTAAAGCGGCTGTTGTTGCTTAATGTCACACGGCGGGTGAAAATGACCTGTAATTTGGGGGTTTTTAATAAATTTGCTGATTTTAGTGCGTCTTATACGCTGGTTCGACTCTAGGGGGTTTATTGGTCCTAAAACGTGGTGCATCTTATACATGAGTGCGACCTATACGTGAGTATATACTGTATGATATTTTTCTCCATTTCATAATTGAGTAACGTCTAATTTATGAAGTTCACTCCTTATGCGCTAAGTTGAACATGATATATAAACAATATTTACCTGACATATTAGCGAGATTTGGAAACACAAAAAGTGATTTTTTACGTTATTTGTTATCTGAAAATGACATAACCAAACTTCCGGTAACATGTTTTGTATAATATATAAACATTCATTCAACTGATAAGGACCTTTCATGCAAAAAGGTATATTTACATTAACATTGGATGTTTAATTGATATTTGTGAAAAATTTGAAGACAATAAATAATTAATTCATCTCCCATAAATATTTTATATAATCTAAGAAGTCAATTGCCAAAAGTTATTTATGCAATTCATAAAAATGAGGAAATAAGCATTAAAGATGAATGCAAACATGTTCATAATTTCATTAAAATTCAGTCCATTATACCAAATCAGATACAAGCTCCGCAAACTTTCTGTTTGCTGCATAATTTAAACTTGAAAGTGATCAGTTCTCTCCTATAAAGTAAAAGTAAACTTTTATGCGCAACTGTTTGGCCTTAATTGTTGTATGAAATGTTTTGGAAATTCTCATCTAGTATCTAACGAAGATGCTGACTTTGTCTCTTAGCATGATAATGTTGAATGTTTTATCACATATATAACATAGTATAGCAGTCACTGACTCATCTACAGATTGGTACAACATCAAAAGTGATGTAGTATGTATGTTATATGTATTTATATTTACAGTTAGTAGCAGTGTTTCTCTCCTAAATCATAATACATAATAGCTGAAATATGATACCAACAGACGTGAATCAGAAATTATTAAATGGCTGACAAAATTTAAACTAATCTGTTGCAGGGAATACCTCTAGTTATGGGGTTACGTACCATAATAATATCAACATTTGAAATTAAGGTTGATTACATTAAAGTAACCGAATTAAATCATAGTTTTAATCATTTTAATTATATTTTAAATCACAGATGTTGAATTCAAAAAAGCAATTAAGCATAATATTTATAAAAATTAATTTTATTAATGTAGATATTTTATTACCAATGCCATTACCCCCTGAACTCAGAGCATTTAAACTTGCCCATTACATTTTAGTTTAAAAATAAAGACAAAGTTTGATTGCTATATTGTGTTATTGGCTGACAGAAATGTGAGATAACAAAAGGAATTTTGAGATGACAAATGCTGACACTGAGAAATAACGGAATAACGGTCATAACTCATCACACAAAACACTGATATATCAAGGTCATCTCATAGAATAATAATTATAACACATAAGTCCTTTCAGATAAGGGTAATCAAGTGAGTTTAAGAACAAGAGGTTTGTTTATTTAAGGTAGGTCTTTGGGGTGAAAACTATAAATATTTCAGGCTTTTTGCTAACTGCTCATTTTCACTACAAATTGTGGTACATATTAAAATATATTATAGTTTGTTATACTGATGAACCATTGTTGTTTATTTGTGCGCTTAACATATTTTGTGTAAACACTTCACTATCTTGGAAGTAAGATAGAGACAGTGTGTATGAGTGTGAGGGTTGAAACCTTTTCTTCAGATCACAGGTTGAGTTTCAGTCTTGTGTGTTGGGTTCGGGTTGTTGTATTGTGGATTGGGTATAGATTGCTTGAAAAAATATGTACTGACATTTTTTTAATTAAAAAATTATGCTCATTGTTTCTCTCCTTTAACATTATTTTTATTTATTTAGTCCAGAAACGACAACTTAAAAAATATACTGAAAAGGAATAACACCCAATTACATTATATATATATATATATATATATATATATATATATATATATACACACACACACATACCATCCCACCCCTCACAGAGTTGGTCTAGTATGTGTTTATACAGCTAACAATCCATATCCAGTTTGAACAGTTCAAACGGAACCTGCTATAATAGCAGTAGGTGGTTAGTGCCGGGAAGTCTAAAGAGAGGTGCTTTATTAGTATAGCTGTTAATTAACAAGTTGTTTGACTGTTTATACAAAGTACTCAGGATCATTGTGTCCAAGTGCTGTCATGGCAACACCTATCTGGGCATACTTGGAGGCTGTTTATAGATGTAAGCTGGGCTGGTGAGGGATCTTTACTGGAGTTGTAATTGTATTTAAAGAAATTATACAGGTATTTAGGCTTACTGGGGTAAAACATGAATTAACTAAACAGTGATGTTACTGGAAAATAGATGTAGAAAAACTAAGTCAGTCACACTGCCTTCTTTCATTGCTGATACATGCTGTGGGACAATTGGTCTTGTGGATTGGGTTGGGTATGGGTTCAATATAATTTTAGTATGGGTAGGGTTCAGATTGATATTTGTGGGTTTGGGCTGGGTATGGGTTGAGTCAATATGGATTAGGTCAGGGTTCAGCTTTCCAAACCGTCCAGGGCTCTAGTGTGTGTGTGTGTTTATATTTTCATCAGGTGGTCAATCCTGGTGAAGATGTTTATTGTATTAGAAATGTGATTTGACCATTTAACTAGAATTCCATGATGATTAACATGTTATATCTATATAGCACTAAAAATATAGCTTTGGTAGAAAACAGTTAATTTTTAGATTATAAAACAAAATATTCTAAACCTTTGAATAGTGTGACTTCCATGTGAATTCATTCACATATAACAATTAACCCAATCACAGGTGTCCTACAGAAATAATTGTTAGCTAAAACTTACATACATTTATATAATTGTGTGTGATTACTGTGAATTAGGAGCTTCCATGTACTACATATTATGATTCAGTTCATGTAACAATGACAGTTGTCCACTTACTTCAACCAATCATTTGGTGTTTGACATAGATGGACTTACCCCTAAAAAATCAGTATCATCTCTACAGATTATGGTATCCCTTGTTTTTAATAAATGTCAAAATATTAACAGATTGTTGCCGAAATCACTGAAATAAGTCAGTTTATGGCAGGATTTTCTGTAGGCCATATGAGTTTTCCTTTATCTTCTTCAATTCACAGATTATAATTTTGATGAGTCAACATATGCTTACAAATTTAATATAGGGTTCAGCCACGTGGACTAATAAATTACTGTTTAAAAATACATTTTCCGGGCAGCATCCAGTTTCATTTACTGGTTAGGAAAGGTATTATATCATACTCGAAAATACCAAAGACAGGGTATTTATTATCTGATAAATTTATCCATGATCGTGTGACATTTGCGACATTTTTGTACAGAACATTATTTCTTCTCGAACAGATATTTTCATATTCTTCCCCGATATTTCAACAAATTATCACAATCTTCACCCATCAACGAAACCTTCTGGGCTAGTGTGATGTTCTCACTGATTATGATGTTCAATAATCTACAACATCTCTTCTGGTTTATTATATTCCATTTTTATGGCAAGTAATTATGTTTAGAAACAGCTAAATGTAAAAATGAATTACATTCAATTTACATCACATCAAATGACAAATTAGTAGAGAAATGATAAGTGACACTGGAAAACTTATAGATGTGTGATGATGACTGATGATGATTGACGTTTTACGGCCACTTTTGTGCACAAGGTAGGCTAAATGGGCCGAGTGACCCCCAAAGGTAATGAGACGAAGCGAAAGCCTAAACAACCTTCAGATATGCCCACGCCGGGATTCGAACACACGTGGTAGTGATCTGTGGTCCACCACGCTACCACTAGACCACGGAAGTGCCCCACTTATAGATATGTAAATATAGGACTAAATGAACTAACTGATTGACTAATGGACAATACAGAAAATAATAATACTCAAGATTTGCTTTCTTTCACTTCCATCTGGTGTGTGTGTGTGTGTGCAAGCGCACACACGTGTGTGCATAGAAATTCAATCAATAGAGAATTATAACCTACCAAGTGCAGATTTCAAGTCTATTTTGATTATGAGCCACTCGTGTTTTCCAACATACGAAGCAAACACAGAGAAAATTGTCGTCTTTTCACCAGGTTCTGATAACAAGCCATACACCAAAACCTTCCTCTTAGAAAACTCTATACTCTGCCATGTTTCTCCCTCATTAACGGAGTAACTGAAAGAAACAAACAAAATTTGTAATTTTTCTCTATTTGCTCAGTTCTTAATAATTTAAAACTTTTAAAAGAGCCATTCACGAAAGATGAAAACAAAAGAGGGCAGTTATCAAAAACATAATATTTCTAAACATTAATAATTAGAGATTACAGACACTACTTTGTTAACTCGGCCTCACAGACAGACCCATGAGAAAATTAGAGAAAAGATTATTTTATAAAATTTTGAGGTCATAAAATAGTACACTCTTTGTATACGTGTGTAAATCCAGTTAATCATAAATGGAGTGTTAAAAAAATTACAAAAAACATTGATTATTTAGCAATTACTTCAAATGATGATGAATTTTACTGGTAGACTGGTAACGATAAAAATATTAAACAAAAAAATGACCCATTTAATGTTTTAGAACATCTAAAATTCAGTTAAATATTATATAGGATATGCTATTATATGAATTTATTTCCAATTTACACATAACTGTATGAACAATTACAGAAATACATAATTATGCAAATTGGGTTTTGTAGCTAAATACCTGTATTTCAGTATAACAGCTGATGCCTGCCTGCTATCTCTCTCTCTCTCTGTGTGTGTGTATGTGTGTTAGTGTGTGTGTGTTAGTGTGTGTGTGTGTGTTAACCAGTTGTACATTTGGAGTCTACATGAAGTATTAAAACAAAACTTACTATATTTCCCCGGTGAGCTCAAGCTGTCTTACAGCTACTATTACTCCACCATAATCTCCAAATGCATAGAAATATGTTCCTTTAAAAGCCTGAAACAGACAATGGTAATTTCCATGAAATCAAAAGATTTTGAAATGGCACAGTGGTAACAAATAGTCCTGAGAAGTTTCTAAAAGCTGGATGAGTGTCACATCCGACCAGCAATCTTTTATAACAAGTTGTATACAATGAAACATGGTCAGCATAGAAAATCATAAAATAAATATGGGCATTCTCAACCAGTTCCATACGTTAATAAATAAATGTGGTCATCAGTAGCCGGAAGTACCGATACAAAGAGATTGAGAGATTAAGTAAACGAGATCTGATTGTGGTCACTCACCTCTCTCCACATAATTCCACCATCATTTGATACATAGGCATTCATTTCTGTCCCTATTCTACTGCCTAGCGTCCCCGTAGCCATTACCAAGCCAATGGCAGATTTCTTGGAGAGAATTGGCACAGTTCTTGCTTCAGAATGATAGTAATGGAAATTCTGTGCCAGATGCAGTGAGCAGGATTCCAACATCTGAGGGAAGCATTAGATAAGATAGAATGAACACTGATTAAAATAAAAATGTTTCACTCTTTTTAAAGTCATTTATAAATAATAATAAAGAATGGCATCTTACCGGCATCAAATGCCAGTGGAAGTTGAAGTGATGACACCTCGTTAAATTCCCATAAGCGTCCACTGTTGGTGCTGAAGAAAAGGAAAAATACAACAAAGTGTAAAAGACCATATTCACAGACATTAGGTGTATTTTGCTCTTTCTTATTTAACATTCTATTAAAAATCTTAAAAAATCATCTGAACATATGAAAATATGGTGAAAGCAGGCATAGACATTAACTTTTGTAATCATCTGCCCTGTAGGTCAGGTGTGATGTGATTTTCATCCCCCCCCCAAAAAAAAAACCTACCCAGATTTTATGTGTATGAGACATGCCAATACATTGACGAGTTCCCTACTAGATGTTAATTCTAATATTATTCTGTGTGAATTACAGCCATCAATAAAGAAAACTTTATTCCAAAATTTGAAGTTTGGCTTTCTCCCAAACAGCAAATGGTGCAAATCAAGCTATGATCCAAGTCCACAATACCGGGAAATTGCTCTGTTCAGGAAGCAACGAATGTCTGGATTCTTTTGTTTTCTTTGTAGTTTAATGCATTTGTTTCCCACCCTTTCCTTGTTTGTTTTGGGGGTGCGCTGTATACACCATAACTAAATGTTTCTAGCTTTTTTCAGACCTGTTCCCAAGAAAACCGAGTACCTTTTGACTTTGATTGAACCTTTTCTTATACAATATTAGGTAATTAAATATTTGATCAAATTTTACAGACTGATGTTATGAGTATGAGTATGTGTTTCATCTATTTCTGAAATTTCTGTGTATTCCACAGTTTGTACGAAGCCACATGTATGTGTCCTCTATGTAAATGACAGGGATGTCGTATCAATGGCCTATGTAAAGAGCCGGTGTAAGACGGCTCAACTACACACACTGACATAAGGTTTTTGGCAGTTTGTGGAGTATTAAACCACTGACATAACACTGTGTATATAGCCAGTGAGAATTATGTTTACAGCAAATTGTTTTAGCCAATTGTGTACTAAAATGTTGACATGTATGGTGCTTTGTAAGTTGTGGTTGACTGGAACGACTTTGTGCCAGATGCCAGACAAACATATCTGCCTGGTCAGACACGACATGCTGTTTTGAATTTGACTGATGTTTTACCAACAACTTATGCTGACATTATATATTATTCAGCCAAAGTTGTGTTTCTGGAAAGCTGTCAATATCAGTTAAATCAGTGTCCTCATTTAATATATGTTAACTATTGAAAAATCTGACTGCACAATAGTAGTCTGAATTACCATAGGAAATTGATTATTTAATTTATTTGCTGCAAAATAAAACATAACATACCCAGTATATGTCTAAAAGTAGTACCACATATTTACATAATGCATCATATAATATAAACAAATTTATTAAACCTATATATATCAAGTAAATGCAAACTTAATAACAATTTGCCAACAATCATGGACCCAATACTATTTTTACAGGCTTTTAGGGAATGTTGCATGGTTAGTGTCAAAAATTTAAATATGAGATGTTGTTTACTCATCAACACTGACTGCTTTTATCTGGAAAATTAGACCTAATCAGAGAATGTTAAAAATGTACAAAACAATTGCTTTTTCATTAAAAATATACAACAGTATAATAATAATAATGTATATTTAATAAAGCACCCGTACTAATATATAACCGGAGATGTTTTATATAAAAAAAAAACAGATGATAAAAGTTCTAGCTCAATGATATGAATGGAATCATGCCTCAAAATTAATTCATATCAGTAATTAACATGATTATGCGACATGATTTGTTCATGCTAAAGTAGCAATTCATTTGAAATGTATATATTGCGTTGATTTGATGATGAAAGTTAAACTAAAGATTTGTTACTTTATTTTTATAATTTATCATGTGTAATGACGTGAACTATAAGAAGTGACCAGAGGAAATATATCCAGATTGATAATAATCTAAACTTTCAAATACTATTTATTTATTCTCATTTTATTGGACATCATATTGTACTGTCATTCGATGATCCAAATTAATGTCTTGGTGCTAATTACCAAGTTACTGTTTATAAAATATGAATATTTATAATAATTATTCAGATGGTGAAAATATTAATGAATTAAAGTAATATGAAGACTATAACACAAGGTACTATGTTTATCATAATCATTTTGCCGTAACAAACTAATTACTCATTCTAATCAGTAAGATTGAGGTGAATGCAATTATCCCAGTTTTTACTTAATTTAGTTACTCCTTGCTTTAATATAAGCATAAACGTAATGATTTAGTTGTGTACATATATATGTAATATAGCTAACTATATAAAAATTGAGAATGTTGTCTTAAAAGCTAACACTATCACTCTTAAATGGTAATGAACCTCTGTGTAATACATGCTTAAGAGCACACAGACCAACCTTATTATCCACCAAATGTAGAAGATAGTAGAGTGACCTTTTAGCCTAATGTGTGTTATAAAAAATAATTATGATCAATGTAATACCGTGCTACATCCAAAATAGGATGTACAATGTATATAATGATGCATGTTTATATAGCGCCAGAACCAGGTAACCCTGTAATGCATGTTTATATAGCGCCAGAACCAGGTAACCCTGTAATGCATGTTTACATAGCGCCAGAACCAGGTAACCCTGTAATGCATGTTTATATAGCGCCAGAACCAGGTAACCCTGTTCTGAGTTGCTGTACAGTATTATTATCCCCGACTCGGACCTGTTTCCACCCAGCACACATCTCAACTCGCAAGGGAGCATACAAGGCATGCTGCCATTATAGGCGCAAAGCGTTACTCAAGCACATAGCCATCCCGTCCTGTGAGGTACTCATTTTTATGGATAAGTGAACCAGTCGACAACAATGACAACATTGCAGCTCCCGGAGATTTGAACCCGTGACCCTTTGGCTACGAGTGCTAACTGCGCTATCACGGCTCGACAATATCCTGACCAAAATATTATGTGATTACCATAACGAGTCACAGATTGTTGGTGCAAAGAACTTATTGCTTGAAAAATGACAAGTTCGGGATGGTTCTAGACTCGTCACGTAAATAGAACCAAACAAAAAGCCAAATAACCCTCAGGACATCATTACAAGATTAAATTAAGTTGGGATGAATGCACATAATTTTTGCAGCTCTACCTGGTGACACTGCTACCTACTTCGGTGGACAGCTTTGATATGGCAAAGCTGTCAATGAATCTTACAAATGTATCTGGCATATTGACACTATTATATTGTCTCCAGAACAATTTGATGTAATTGATTTTTATACAGCCAGGTGTCCTGAAGAAGAATACTAGATAAAGATGAATTAACTCCACTGAGTAATGTACATCCTAGATTTAATGGCTTTGGTATATATGCTATGAACTATGCTTATTAACTTATAAAAGGATGACAGTATGGTGGCAATAGTATATTGATTCAAAATGACTTGCTTCCATGTTGCTCTTTTACTGAATACGGAGATGACAGAATACTTGGTGTAACATATAAAAATTTATGTGAATATTTTGTTTTTATCAATATATTTACCATATCAATCTTCTGATAATTATGATGAGTTTTTGCACTGTCTTTACAAAATAACTCAAATAATATATAGTTATTCAACCCAATATGTATTAGGTGATTGTGTATGTGTTGGGTGATTTCAATGCTGATTTTACAAGAAAATGCTCTTTTGGCAAGGAGTTTTTCAACATATGTGATACTAATTCATTAATAATTTCAGATACCTTTCTCTTACTGATAAATACTTTCACTGTTATAAGTAAAGCCCATAGATCAACCTCTTGGCTGAATCAAAGCATGATGGTGTTAACACAATCGGAGCTCTTGATAAATATATATGTATATATGTTCTTGGAAATTTGTAGATGATGATTCTGTTCACAGTTTTTATAAATAATCAGGTGAACTTATAATAATATTACTTTATCATGTAACATTTTACATTGTACAGATCCTCACTGGACACAATATGTGATCAATACTGATAATTGTTATAATGATATTATAAATATATAAACACTTCTGTATTTTGGTTTATTCCATCCAAAACTATTAAATGTTTTAAACAAATACCTGGTTGGAATTATCTGGTTAAAGGATCACACGAATCAGTCAGACAATCTCTTAAAACATGGACTGTGCATTGCAAGGCCAGATATAGTCCAATATTTGATGACATGTGTACCACTAGAGCTAACTTTAAAAACAATTTTAAATAATGTTAAAAAGTAATGGAACAAACCATTAAACCTGATTTGCTAGTGGATGACGTCATTGAAGTTTATGGAACAATATCGAACATATGAACTGAAGTAAAACTGATTAAGTTTATTCTATTGAAAATGTAACGGGTGAACAAAATATAGCTAATTAATGGATGAGGCATTATAAAGATATTTAAAATTTTTGTTCAGAGATAATATTTTGTATGACATAAATTACTTTTTGCCCGTGTTTGACATGGGTGTCTTTTTGCCTGAAATTTCAGAGTTGCTGATCAAAATTAAACATGATAAAGCTTCTGGTCATATGACGAATTACGTGCTGAAACACTTATTTATTCTCATCAAAGGCTACATGTATTATTAGCTTTGTGTTTTTGATCAATATTAAATCATCCCGATCGTAAAAAAGAAATGCGGTAAATTATGAGATATAAATAACTATAGGCCTACTGCTCTGGCTAATATTCTGTCTAAACTGTTTGAACTTTTTTTTACTAAATAGGTGCGAGACATTCCTGAATATTTATGATGAATATGGTATTGATGGTGACCTCATTTACAACAATACTAAATCAGTGTCTATGTGTTTTAAGACCAATTATAATAAAATGAAGGATCCACTGTTTATGTTGAATAATACACAATGTCAACATTCTGAGGAAGAAAAATATCTTGGTGTTTTCATTCATAAAGATGGTACAAATTGTGATGTAGAAAAGACAAACGGGGAATTTTCATTGAAATAAAATTTGCTTCTTAGGCAATTTCATTCCTGTTCTGACAATGTTAAATATCATATTTTAAAAACATTGTTCCAACAAATATTGATGCCCATTTATGTTTACAACTCCAAAACTGTTACAATAATAGTTTGAGAAGATTGTTAGTGTTGTCTCCATCATGGAAAAGTGCCAGTGAAATGTTAGTAAATTTAAATATACAATCTTCTTGGGAAAATACTGTGTAAATCAATATATTGTTTCAACAACAGAATTATTAAGTGCTTTAGAAATTCAATTATTGCTAACATTGTAAATTCCTCTGTTCCCCTTGTATCACATATGTGGAAATGGTGACATACTGTTTTATATACAAACTCATGAATTACATGCATGTATGTGTCGATATATTTTGTACAATACCATTCTGACCATTATCAACAGCTAGTTTGTTTAATATTTATTTTTAACTGTTTTATCATATACTTTTTTTCTGCTCTGTAAATGTATCTATGGGCATCATATCACAGATAAAGAATACTAATAATAAATGTTTCAGGCAATCGTCATTAATTGAAAACACAAACTAATCAAAATGACAGGTGCCATTATTTCATATGAAGTGTACAATATCTAAACTGCATATTTCCATCATCGCAACAAGGTACCTTAGAATAGTTTATATACTGAGAGTTAATTAAACCTAATTAATTAATAGACAAGTTTGTGAAGGAGCCGTCATGTTTAATTAAACGAAGAAACTTCTACTGTATAGCAAAATATGAAATTTATCTCCGTTTAGAAGCTGTACAGAAATATACTAAGCTAAGGAATACCCACCTTGGATTTGCTGCCATGAACCACCTTTGTCATATGATATAAATGAAGTCTGACTAGTGAGACTAAATGATGCTGTTTGAAACTGTGATGCAATATAGAAACCTGGCAGACCCTCAACACGATATACATCAGCAAATGGCTTGTCTCGGAGAATGCTATAAAATAATTATATTGTGTTAATTCAGATATTTGTATATGCTGAAAATAATAAAAGACACCGTGTTCTACTGTTTTTACCAATGTATGTATGGTTCTTGGTGGAGACTTTAATGGTCATGTTAGACAAGAGGGAGATGGATTTGGGAATTTAAAGATACCGTGGAGATGGTTGAGTATGGAACACAATTCAAGAAGGAATAAGAACAAGTTTGTTGTGTACTCATTATTTGTATTAAACACTACAGTCAATTATAAAAAAAAAAAAAAATATCTCTAGAACGAGAAGAGAAAGTGTCAAAGAACTATTTCCTACTCTGATTGACATGAAACTGAAAGATGTAATAAAGGTATTGTGGGAAAATTCCCAATCGAAAAGGAAGGTATGCAAGCTGAAAGGAAGTTCCAAGAGATATTGGTGTTGGAGGAGGATGAGAAGTGTAATGATATGGGAGAGAATGAAGGAAGGACTGTCGAAGGCAGCTGGTGAGATGTTTGGTTTGATAAAGGACCAGTCAGTCTATCGGTAGACGCGGTGGTGGTGGAATGAAGAAGTTGGGAAGAGAGTGAGCGAGGAGAGACCAAATCATGGTGGCATGGCAAATGATACTACGGCGGAAGAAGACACATCGGGAGGCCGTGAAATGCCAAGAGAAGGTTGCGAAGAAAGCGGTCGGTCAAGCACAGCACCAGAAGAGAAAAACAATTTGGAGAGAAGCTTACTTTGCGTACAAAGGAAAAGCTGAACATGGCTGGCTGGAGTGAAGTCTTTAAGGAATGAAAGTAGAAACAAAGTTGTAAAGCCAGAGATAGGAAGAGATCGAATGAGAAAATGTAACACCTACTGAACGTAAATAATGTAGGTAACGATATTGTAGAAGGTGGGATAGTTGAAGATACGAGAGAGAAAGAGAGAGAGTATCATACTGTTGTATGGCGGGAAGTATGACAGGCTCTCGATGTAATGGCGCCGGAATATTTCTCGGATAGTTCAGCTATTAGATAAGTTACACCGGTGAAACTGATGTATTTGGCATATTATGTAATATAGATTTAATTTATATTAATATAAATTGATTATATTTAGTTATTTTGTATTTCTTGTATTTTCTTTTTAACTGCTCATTTGACG
>Ga0256913_10000545_pt1 | contig 19673 bp, 16 predicted proteins | sample Axial_MatmetaG_FD_185970 | JGI IMG/M metagenome (GOLD analysis project Ga0256913, IMG submission 185970) | Deep-sea worm associated microbial mat communities from Axial Seamount, Juan de Fuca Ridge, Pacific Ocean - Axial_Mat | ecosystem: Environmental > Aquatic > Marine > Oceanic > Microbial... | reverse complement strand
GGCATAAATCTTAACGTCGAATATTTAAGCCCAATCTTTTGATTGGGTTTTTTTATTTTAAACAACTATTTTTATGCTATATATCACAAAAAAAATTTTGAGGTTGTAAAATGGCTTTCCCGAAAACTTTTTACAGATGGAGACCGCATCCTTGGCACGGATTGGAGGTTGGTGAAAATCCTCCGGAATATGTAAATGCTTATATTGAAATTACCCCTTTCGATTTGGTAAAATATGAAGTGGATAAATATACGGGATATATGCACGTTGATCGTCCGCAAAGAAGTTCTTCTCACCCTCCTGCATTATATGGATTTATTCCTCGTACTTATTGTGGTGAACATACCAGTAATCTTAATCCCAGTGTGGATAAGGGGGATAGCGACCCCTTGGATATTTGTGTAATTAGCGAACGCCCTATTTCACGAGGTGAAATAATTTTACGCGCAAAGGTTGTTGGAGTTTTACAGGGGATTGATCACGGAGAAGCTGACGATAAAATTATTGCCGTATTAAAAAACGATAATATTTACGGGAATATTTCTGATATTAGCGAACTTCCGAATGTAATTGTTGAAAGATTGAGGCATTACTTCTTAACATATAAATTAATTCCAGGTGAAGAGAGTAAATTTACCATTGAAAATGTATTGGGACGTGAGGCCGCATTTAAAGTAATCGAGGCTGCCATTCGTGATTATGATGAGGTTTACGGAGATATTTAAAATTATCTTATCTCCTTCCCCCCCAGTTCATTAATTATTGCTTTGATTAATGGAATTTCATCTTTACTTAGATTCGAATCTATGTTGGAAACAGAGTCATGGGTTTCCGTTTTCGCTTCGGTTTTTTCTTCCGAAAATGTTTGCTCGGAACGTTTTTTATGCATTTGTCGGGATGAATTTATTTTTTCATTTTTTTTTTCAACATACTCGGGGAAATTACCCTCTTGTATATTTTTAACCAACTCTGTTATTGTTGTTGTTGATTCCATTCCGATTAAATGACTCAAAGCAATTTCCATTAATAGTTTTTGATTTTGTGAAATCTTTAATTCCCGTTCCGTTTTATTCAGATAAGTGATAATTCTTAATAAATCCGGTTCTTTAAATGTATCTATATATTCCAAGTACATTTTTTTTATTTGCTTGGTTGCTTCAACAAAAGAAGTATCTTGTTTGAGAATTACCGTAAGAATGTTTCTGAAATGTTCCGTGAGTCCCATTATAAAATCTATATAATTCCATCCGTTATCGTAAATTAATTTTGATATCTCAAATGCTTCAAGAAAATCTTTATTTAATACGGCGTCCGAAATATTGAAATAGACTTCATCGTCAATAAGATTAAGCATTTTGGCAACAACGGTAGAATCGATTTCTTTTCCTCCGAAAGAAATTACCTGATCAAATAAAGATTGTGCGTCGCGCAAAGCTCCGTCGGCTTTTTTTGCAATAAATGTAAGAGCTTGGTCATCAATTTTTACTCCGTCGCTTTCAGCTATTTTTACCAATTGATTTTTAATTGCATCTAATTCAATTCTCCGAAAATCGAAGCGCTGGCAACGGGAAATTATTGTGAGTGGTACTTTGTGTACGTCTGTAGTGGCAAAAATAAAAATTGCATGTTCAGGAGGTTCCTCAAGGGTTTTTAATAGAGCGTTAAAAGATTCGGTTGTAAGCATGTGGACTTCGTCTATAATGAATATTTTATAGCTTCCGGTAGTCGGGGCATATTTAACATTTTCGCGTAATGTTCGTATCTCTTCAATTCTGCGGTTAGATGCTCCGTCAATTTCAATAATATCAATTGATTGCGATTCATTAAATGCTTTGCAACTTTCACATTTGTTGCACGGCTCGCCGTTAATATTGTTTTGACAATTTAGTGCTTTTGCAAGAATTCGTGCTGTGGTTGTTTTTCCTACGCCCCGTGGCCCCGCAAATAAATATGCGTGGGCAATGCGGTTATTGACAATGGCATTTTTTATGGTTTTGGAAATATGTTCCTGTCCTACAATTTCTTCAAAAGTTTTTGGTCGCCATTTACGGGCACTTACTACATAATCCATTTATTTGCTCAACTTAAATTTTCTTTATTTTAAAATATAACTATTCAAATCTATTTTCTTTACTAAAATATCTCTTAATTTTTCAAGAAAGGTTTTATCCGTATCGGTAAAAGCGGAGTAGTTGTAACTGTCAACATCCAAAACTCCCCAAAGATTTCCGTTAATCATTATCGGCACAACAATTTCGGATTTTGAGTTCGGGTCGCATATAATATGTTCGGAAAATTTATTAACATCTTCAACATAAATTGTTTTTTGTCTTTCGGCTGAAATTCCGCAAACCCCCGTCCCTACGGTAATTTCCGAACAAGCGGGGTTTCCTTGAAAAGGTCCCAAATACAAAATTCCGTTTTCATTAATGTAAAACCCTATCCAACTTATTTTTTTGAAAGCAATTTTTATTGCCGCAATAAAAATTGCCAAATTACTTATTACTTTATCGGAGGGCAACAACAAAGCGGATATTGTTTTTATCAAATCTTCGTAAATTCTTATTTCGGATGTTACTATTTCCATTGGTTATTTTTTTGTTGTTTTTGAAGTAGTATTAATTTTTCCGAATACATACGGGAATGCTTCCTTAATTGAAGTAACGGGAACGATTTTCATTTCTTCCTTTACTTCGGATTTTATTTCAAGTAAATCTTTTTCATTTCCTTTTGGAATAAGAACGGTTTTTATTCCGCTACGTTTAGCGGCAAGAAGTTTTTCGTTTAATCCTCCTATCGGTAATATTTCGCCGAGCAAAGTAATTTCTCCGGTCATGGCAATGTTTGGTTTCGGAGCTTTTTTCTTGAATGCGGAGTAAAGTGCCATAGTTATAGTTATCCCTGCTGAAGGTCCGTCTTTCGGAATTGCTCCTTCGGGGAGATGAATGTGGATTTCTTTTCCTTTGTGAAAATTTGCGGGCAATCCGAATTCTTTTGCATGGGAACGCAAATAACTCAAAGCGGCCTGTGCCGATTCTTTCATTACGTTTCCTATTTGTCCGGTAAGGGTAAATTTTTCCGTTCCGCTCATTATTGTAGCATCAACTCTGAGCAATTCTCCGCCGACACTTGTCCAAGCCAAACCGGTTACACTTCCTATATTTGTAGCTTTTTTATTTTTGTTCCTTAAAAATCTCGGAACACCAAGGAATTTTTCTATTACTTTTTCATCAAGTATATATCGGGTTTGTGTCCTCTTCTTCCTCCTTGATTTAATATCTTTTAAGACAAGGTTTTTTGCAGTTTTTCTAAAAAGTTTTGCAATTTCGCGTTCAAGGTTTCTAACGCCGGCTTCTTTTGTGTAATTGGTAACAATTTTTCTAATCATTTCATCTGAAAGTTGAATATCCAGTTTAGCAAGTCCGTGTTCTTTCAATTGTTTTGGAATAATGTGACGTTTTGCAATTTCAACTTTTTCAAAATCGAGGTATCCGGGCAATTCAATAATTTCCATTCTATCTTGTAACGGCAAAGGGATATTATACCCTACGTTTGCCGTTGTTATAAACATTACTTGCGATAAATCGTAATCAACATCCAGATAGTGATCGTTGAACGAATGATTTTGCTCGGGGTCAAGTACTTCCAACATTGCGGAAGAAGGGTCTCCCCGGAAATCCGTACTCATCTTATCAATTTCATCCAGTAAAATTAGGGGATTAATAGTGCCGGCTTTTTTCATGGATTGAATTATTTTGCCGGGCATAGAACCGATGTATGTTCGCCTGTGTCCGCGTATTTCGGCTTCGTCTCTAATACCTCCAAGACTGATTCTTATAAACTTTCTGTTCAATGCACGTGCAATGGACTTGCCAAGGGAAGTTTTTCCCACTCCCGGAGGACCCACAAAACAAAGAATTTGTCCTTTCATATGTTTAACCAAATTCAGAACGGCAATATGCTCTAAAATTCTTTCTTTCGGTTTTTCCAAACCAAAGTGGTCTTCGTTTAAAATTGTTGCAACATTATCAACGTCCAAATTGTCTTTGGATTTCTTCTTCCAAGGAACGTCAATCAGCCAATCCAAATAATTTCTTATTACGGTAAACTCAGGTGAACTGGGTGGAATTTTACTCAATTTATTGAATTCTTCTTCCGCTTTTTCTTTAACGGACTTTGGCATTTTGGCTTTTTCTATTTTTGTTTTTAATTTCAACAACTCGGGCGAGCCTGAATCATCATCGCCAAGTTCCTCTTGAAGAATTCTGATTTGTTCTTGTATTATAAATCGTCGTTGCGATTTTGAGATATTTTCCTGCACTTTCGATTCAATCTCTTTTTCAATTTTTAATATATCAACCTCTGAAAGCAGAATTTTGATAATTTCGTACATCTGGTCTCTTAACGAAAACTTTTGCAAAATTTTCTGTTTTACTTCAATGGATTGATTGATATTTGCCGCCACATAAAATAATTTTCTGTCGGGTTCTTCGATGTTTTCGTATGCGTTAATTGTTTCGTAAGGAATAGTACGATTAATTTTTACATATTCAGAAAAAAGAGTTGTCATTTGACGTATTAAGGCATTAATCTCTTTGTGTTCTTGGTCTTTTGGTATTGTTACTTGCACCTCGGCTTCAAAAAAATCCGGATTATCTGTAAATTTTATTATTTCTCCTTGAATTATTCCGTCAACTAAAATTTTCATCAAACCGTTTGGAAGTTTTAAAATTTGAATAATTTTTGCAACAGTTCCTTCAAGAAATATATCATTTATAGTCGGGTCCTCAATCGTGCTTTTTTTCTGAGCCGCAAGGAAAATATATTTTGAATTTTCCAAAGCATAGTTTGCCGCTTTTATGGATTGTTCTCTACCTACGAGGACAGGGAAAATCATATACGGAAAAATAACATTATCTCGCAATGGCAGCACAGGTAAAATTGTCGGAATTTCATGGATAACGCTTTCGTTTATTTTATTGTTTGATAATTCGGTCATTTTCTGTTTCCCGTCTCAAATTGAATAAAAAAGAGTACAAAAATAATAAAAATCCAAAACCATATTTTTAAAAGATAAATTATTACATTTAATCTTTGTGAAGCCGTTGCATCTTAGTAATTTTACAATTAAAAACCTGAGGAACTATGCTGCATAAAATTATTGAAATATCCAAGGAAGCCGGTTCTGTTATAAAAAAAGGATTCGGTGAAAAACTTACGTTGGAATATAAAACCAATGTAACCGATTTTGTTACTAACATTGATAAAGCTTCGGAAAAAATGATAATAGATTTTATTGCCGAAGAATTTCCAAAACATAATATTCTTGCCGAAGAAAGCGGAGGCGATAATAAAGGTTCGGAATATACTTGGGTAATAGACCCTCTGGACGGGACAATGAATTTCGCAAACGGGCTACCGATTTTTGCAGTATCAATAGGTGTTATAAAAGGGGCGGAGTTGGTTGCCGGAGTTGTTTATGATGTTATGAACGATGTAATTTTTGCTGCCGAAAAAGGGAGCGGAGCTTTTCAAAACGATAAAAAAATATCCGTAAAAAATAATTCCGAATTGGAAAAAGCATTTGTGGTTACCGGATTTCCGTACAATATTGTTGATAACCCCGATAGAGCCATGGAACGTTTTAATTCAATGCTTAAACATGCTACCGGTGTAAGAAGATTAGGCTCCGCTGCTCTTGATTTGTGTTATGTGGCTAACGGCATTTTTGACGGTTTTTGGGAGGTTAGTTTAAAGCCGTGGGATATGGCTGCCGGAATGCTGTTGGTTAAAGAAGCCGGCGGAATGCTTTCCGATTTTGATAATAAAGAGGTTACGGTTTTTACCAAACAACTTCTTGCATCTAACGGATATTTACATCGTAGTTTGTTAGATGTGATTAATTTGAAAAAATAACAAGTAATATTTCAACTAAATTTTTCGCTTTTGTATTAATGTAATATGGGAAAACCGAAACATAAGATTTGTTATATATATCAAAATTATATGGAAGGGTAACTGCTTATAAATTAAAGATTTACAATGTTTTTTTTGTTGAAAAAAAAAGAAAAAAATATTATCTTTAATTCTTATGTCAAAAATAATAATTGCAATAGATGGTCCCGCCGGTTCCGGGAAAAGTACAATAGCCAAAATGGTTGCCGAACGGCTTAACTACACTTATTTGGATACCGGAGCAATGTATAGGGCAATTACTTATTTGGCATTAAAAAAAGGTATTGTAGATAACGAAGAAGCTGTAAACAAGCTTGTTAAAGAACTTGATGTAACTCTTAAATTTGAAAACGGCCTAACAAGAGTTTTTGTTAATAACGAAGAAGTTACGGATTATATACGAACACCCGAAGTTAATTCCAAAGTTAGTGAAATAGCCGCAATGCCTTTTGTGCGCAAAGAATTGGTTCGAATGCAGCAAGATATGGGTAAAACCGGTAATGTTGTTGCCGAAGGACGTGATACCACAACCGTTGTTTTCCCCGATGCGGATTTGAAAATATATCTTGTTGCCTCTGCCGATGTACGTGCCGAAAGACGGTTGAAAGAATATAAAGAAAAAGGCGTGAAAATTACTTTTGAGGAAGTAAAAGAGAATCTTTTGAAACGTGATAAAATAGACAGCTCGCGGGCAACAAGTCCTTTACGGAAAGCGGAAAACGCAATAGAGGTTGATACTTCAAATTTATCTGTTGAAGAAGAGTTCGATATTTTAATTGAGAACATAAAAAAAAAAATAAATTTAATTAATAAAAGCCGGTCAAATAACTAATGTTAAACTAAAAAAAACAATTCATTCTACTTTCATCCGGCTTTGAAAGGGAGAATGAAAAAAAGTCGTATAGGAGGCTAAATGTCTGAATTGGAAAAAGATGTGCAAGAAGAAGCATCTAAACAGACAACTGAAATTACAAACAAAAGTAAATTCATGAATCCGGAAGAATATTCCGACAGTGAGTTGTTGGAATTGGAAAAACTTTATGAAAATTCATTTAACGATATTGTCGAAGGAGAGATTGTTCAGGGACGTATTGTCGGCATATCCGATGATAATATTGTTCTGGATGTTGGATTTAAATCCGACGGTTCGGTACCGAAAAATGAGTTTGCATCTACCGATGAATTGGAGATTGGCGGCACGGTGGATATTGTTATTGAAAGTGTTGAAGATGAAGAAGGGAATCTGGTATTAAGCAAGAAACGTGCAGACTTTCTTAAAATTTGGAGTAAGATTATGCATGCTTACGAAACCGAAGAAGTTCTTCAAGGTAAAATTCTTAAAAGAATTAAAGGCGGCATGGTTGTTGACCTTCTCGGGTTGGAAGCGTTTTTACCCGGCTCCCAAATTGATATACGTCCGGTTAGAGATTTTGATGCTTTTGTCGGGCAAACAATGGACTTTAAAGTTGTTAAAGTAAATGTTCCTACTGAAAATGTTGTTGTTTCTCATAAGGTTCTTATTGAAGAAACAATTGCAGACCAACGTCAAGAAATTCTTGAAGGACTTGAAAAGGGTCAAATTCTTGAAGGAATTGTTAAAGCAATTACGGATTTCGGTGTGTTTGTTGACCTTGGCGGCGTTGACGGGTTGGTGCATATTACCGATCTTAGTTGGGGACGCATTAATCATCCGAGTGAAGTTGTTAAATTGGACGAAAAAATAAAAGTGGTTGTTACCGATTTTGATATCGAGAGGAAAAGAATTTCTCTTAGCTTAAAACAATTGTTGGCTCATCCTTGGGAAACAATTGAAGAGAAATATAATATTGGAGATAAAGTTTCGGGACGTGTTGTTTCTCTTACCGATTACGGTGCATTTATTGAAATCGAAAAAGGTATTGAGGGATTAATACATATTTCCGAAATGAGTTGGACTCAACATATCAGTCATCCTTCACAATTTGTTTCCATGGGGCAAATTGTTGAAGCCGTTATCCTTTCGTTGGATAAAGATAACAAGAAAATCTCGTTGGGAATGAAACAACTTACTCCGGACCCATGGGATGAGTTAATGAAAAAATATCCTGTAGATTCGCGCCATACCGGTACGGTAAGAAATTTAACCAACTTCGGTGTATTTGTTGAACTTGAGCCCGGTATTGATGGATTGGTTCATATTTCAGATTTGAGTTGGACTAAAAAAATTCGTCATCCCGGAGAAGTTGTAAAGAAAGGCGAAAAACTTGATGTTGTTGTTCTTTCAATAGATACCGAACAAAGAAAAATTTCTCTTGGTCATAAACAAATTGAAGAGAACCCTTGGGATATTTTTGAAAGAGAATACCCTGTAGGAAAAATTATTAAAGGTAAAGTTGTTAGAATTATTGAGAAAGGCATTATTGCCGAATTGGATCACGGTGTTGACGGATTTGTTCCCGGTACATTGTTATCAACCGCAAAGATCAAAAACTTTGCCTATTGTTTTCCAATAGGAACGGAATTGGATTTAATGGTTATAGAATTCGATAAAGAAAGCAAGAAAATTGTGCTTTCCGCTATTGCTGCTATTAAAGATAAATCCGTGGAAGAAATTGAGCAATACATTAAAGATCATAAATTGGAAAAAGTTACTGTAGACGCAATTCAAAATGCTGAAGGCGGTAAATTTAATGCAGCCGATTTTAAGGTGTTTGATGAACAACTCAAAAAGGAAGATGAACCGAAACCTGCGGAAGAAAAAGTTGAAGGCAATGTAGAATCTGAGGATGGAACTTCTGAAGAGACTGTAAAAACCGAAGATGCCGATGTTAACGAAACTTCCGAAGAAAAAGTAAAAGAAGAAGCATCTGAAGAGGAAGAGAAAAAAGAAGAAACCGAAACCGAAGAAAAACCGGCTGAGGAAGAAACTTCCGAATCGGAGGATGAAAATAAATAACAAAATGTGATTTATTTTGGGGCTGTTTCTATTTGCTTAAATGATTATTTTAGCATATGAACAGCCCCTTTTTTTTGCTGTTGCTTAAATCTAAATTTAGGAAGTTTTATAGTGTCGTCTAATAAAGTTGCATTTCATACATTAGGCTGTAAATTAAATTTTGCAGAAACCTCTACTATCGGAAACCTGTTTGCCGAAAGAGGTTTTGAAATAGTTGATTTCAAAGGGAGCGCTGATGTTTATGTGATAAATACTTGTACTGTAACGGAAAATGCCGAACGTGAGTGCAGGCAAATTGTAAGGCGTGCTTTAAGAATAAATCCCGATGCATATATCATTGTAACCGGTTGCTACGCACAGTTACGTCCCGAAGAAATAAAAAAAATTGAAGGTGTGGATGCAATTTTAGGGAACGAAGAAAAGTTCAGCCTTTTTGAGATAATAGGTGAGTTTAATAAAAATAATCCTTCTTGCATTCAAGTAATGCCCACCGAAAGACTTGAGAAATTTAATTTTGCATATTCAACGGATGCACTCGGCAGAACGCGAGCTTTTTTTAAAATTCAAGACGGATGTGATTACAAATGTACATTCTGTACAATCCCTAAAGCACGCGGAAAAAGTAGAAGTACGGAACCATACAAAGTTGTTAGAGAATTCAAAAAACTGCTTGATAATAATTACAAAGAAATTATTCTTACCGGCGTAAATGTGGGGGATTACGGAAAACGTATTGGTAAAAATTTTTACGAACTTCTACTTGAAATGTTAAAAACAGAAGGTGATTATCGTTTAAGAATAAGTTCCATTGAGCCGAATTTATTGACCGATGAAATAATAGATTTAACCTCTACAAACGAAAAATTGGCTAATCATTTTCATATTCCTTTACAGAGCGGAAGTTCACGGCTTTTAATGCTTATGCAGCGTAGGTATAGTGCCGAGTTTTTTAGAGAGTTGATTTTAAAGCTTAACAAGAAAATTAAAAACGTGGGAATCGGTATTGATGTTATTGTCGGATTTCCCGGGGAAACGGAAGAAGATTTTAACACTACATATAATCTGTTAAATGAATTGCCGATTTCATATTTACATGTTTTTACTTATTCTGAAAGACCCGGAACCAAGGCAATTGAAATGGAAGGGAGCGTTCCCGTTGCAGAACGGAAGAGAAGAAATAATCTTTTAAGAATTTTAAGTGAAAGAAAACGCATTGAATTTTACCGCAAAATGATTGGTAAAGAATTAACCGTACTGTTCGAAGAAGAAAACCATAACGGATTTATGCAGGGATGGTCAAGCAATTATGTACGTGTAAAAAGTTTGTATAATGAAAGTTTAATAAATAAATTAACAAAAGTTAAAATAAACGGAATAGAAGAAGGGATTTGTCTTTCTTAAGTATTTGATTTTCATTAAAATTTTGACGAGGAAAAATGAAAAAATTAGCTGGTTTAATATTCTTTGTGTATATAACTTCTTTTGCGCAAAACAGTGCCAAAGTAAGTTTGGAACAATTACGATATCAACTTCAATCAAATATTAAAGTTGATAATGAACAGGAAATTTTACGGCAATATAAAGAGCGTAAAAAAAACAACGGTATTGCAATTATTCTTTCGGCATTGTTACCGGGCATGGGTGAACTGTATGCGGAAAATTATTCTTCGGGAAAATATTTTACTATTGCCGATGCCGTTTTATGGGGCGGATTAATAGGCGTAAACGCATATGCAAATAATCAAGAAGATAATTACCGTGCATTTGCCGTAGCCAATGGTGGTGTTAATCTTTCCGGTAAAAATGATAAATATTTTGCTGATGTTGGCAATTATATGGATGTGTATGAATATAATCATATAATGGAATTGGATAGAAAATTTTCCGATGTATATAATGAATCCACTCATTATTGGAAATGGGATTCACAAAGCGAAAGACGTGAATATCGCGATATGTGGAAGGCAAGTGAAAATGCAAGCAACAGTACCCGGTTTATTGTAGGAGCATTAATCCTAAACAGAATAGCTAGTGCCATTAATGCTGTTCGTTTGGTTAACAGATATAATAAAAGTTTGAAACAAGAGTTGGGTTGGAGGGTTTCTTTCGATTATTCGAACACATATTTTGAACATGATAAAATATCAATGAATTTCATAATGAATTTTTAAGAGTGGCTTTGAGAATCATTTTTAATTCAAATAAAAAATATGATGCATAACTATCGGTTAATTATTGAGTATTTCGGAAAAAATTTTTCCGGTTGGCAAATTCAGCCGAATGTTACCACGGTTCAAGGCACAATTGAATCTGCAATTGAAAAGATAATAGGTGGTAAAATTAATTTAATCGGGTCGGGGCGTACGGATGCCGGGGTGCATGCATTGGGGCAAGTTGCAAATTTTAAAATCGAAAAAAAACTCGAGTTCTTTAAATTCAAACATTCGCTTAATTCGATGCTCCCCAAAGATATTGCAATCAAAGATATTTCCGAAGTTCAAGAAAATTTTCATTCAAGATTTGATGCAAAAAAAAGGAGTTACCTTTATCTGTTTTCGAAAAACAAATCTCCTTTCTATTATAATTATACTTTTAATTATTCTCCGGTTTTTGATATTCCAATTGAGAAATTAAACGTAATAAGCAAGCTGCTATTGGGAGAAAAAGACTTTACCTCATTTTCAAAAAAGAAGACCGACACAAAAAACATGATATGCAATATCTTGTTTGCTCATTGGTATAAAAAAGGGGAGTTGCTTTTTTTCAGAATTGATGCCAATCGTTTTTTGCATGGTATGGTAAGAACAATTGTAGGAACTGTGTTGGAGATTGCAGAAAAAGATTTATCCGAAAATGAATTGATAAAAATTATTGAAGTTCAAAATAGAGATGAAGCGGGTAAATCTTTGCCGCCGCAGGGCTTATATTTGTTAAAGGTTGAATATTAAATACGATAATTTATAGCAAACTTCTTTGTATCTTTTTTATTCTTTTTATTTGACTTTCTTTATTAAGTTCGTTAATCCTATTGTTTAACAAAGCCAAAAATTTATCTTTTTCTTTTATTACGGGTAAAGCCCTTTCCGCATACATTGGTAATTGTTTGGGAGTACATTTTGCTAATTGCTCCATTAATAAAGGGAAAACATCGTTATATAATTCTTGTTTTTTTGCAAGGTTTATTAATATTCCTATTCCGTTATCATTTGATATAACAGAACCTTTTTCCGTTACTTCCAAAATAACCGATAAATTTTCAAATATTTCTTTTGACTTTATTTCCGATATGGTTTTTAATGCAATCATTGCTCCCCAAACAAGCCGATTGTTTTTGCTCTTCAGTAATTTAATAAAAAAATTATGGTACTCCGCTATCAATTCAGGTTTTATATAACCGATTTCATAAAGAGTTTTGATACAATCACTTTGTATTTTCCGGTTCTTATTTTCTTGTAATATTTTTATTAATTCATTAATTGCTTTTTTATTGTTTTTCAATATAATTTCTTTTGCCAATTGCAGATTAGGTCCGTTATCTTTTCGTCCGAGGGAACTTGCAAGTTTATTTATTATTTTTTCCATAACCGGTTTATCCTCCTATAAAAAATATACCCCGGCATAACTAATCCCGATTCCAAGAAATGCAGACATTACTATAATTGGAATTACGGCTTTTTTGTCTTTTGGTGCCACAATCAATAAAATCGGAATAGCTGAGATTTCCGCAATAATCAATCCTTTCAACCAAGGGGCTATATTCCAGGAAACAAAAGGAATAATCAATCCCAATACTACCCAATGAAAAAAAGCGGAAAGATTGGCATATTTGTCCATTTTTTGGATAATCATCGGAATAACATCTATTATTCCTGCCATTGTTCCTATTAATAATGCAATTAATATTTCATTCATTATTGTTGCCTTTAATAAGTTTGTTCTTTACTACCAATAGGTTTTTTATAAGTATAAGGAGTTGATGAAAAAAGAAATTTAAGATTATTAAAATCACTATACCCCGATTTAATTTGGGGTATAGTGATGTAAATATGTTTATTTAATTAACAATAATTTTTTTACTTCACTAAAAGATTTGTTCGCTTTAAGTGAAGTTGCTGTTAATTTTGCAAAATAAGTTCCACTACTGTAATTAGCGGCATTCCAGGTTAACGAATATTTCCCCGCCTCTTGATAACCATTGAAGAGTTCGGTCACTTTTTGTCCTAATGTGTTATAAATTACAAGTTTAACTTTACTATTATTTGGAACCGAATAACTTAACACTGTTGTAGGATTAAAAGGATTAGGATGATTTTGTTCAAAAGCAAATTTAAATAATTTTTCAGAAGAAATTTGTACTACATCCGAGTATTTCGAATTTCCGTTGTTATCAATTTGTTTAAGTCTGTACTTTATATTTCCCGAAGGTGGATTGGAATCGATAAACGAATAATTGTGGGTAGAATTACTATTCCCGTGCCCTTCAACAAAGCCGATATTTTCCCATTTTTCCGTAACAGCTCTTTCAATTTGAAAACCGTAATTATTTATTTCGGTTGCCGTTGTCCAACTAAGTAAAACAGAATTGTCTTTTTGCGATGCAATAAATTCCGTAAGTTCAACAGGTACGGTTGTTTTAGGGGTGGATACAATCGGTCTTATTCTGAAATCGGCAGAAGAATAAGATGTCCAGCCGCTACCGGTATTGTAGCTTGACCTGTTATCAACGGAACCGTTATCCATCAATATTGAAAAACCAGTTCCGGAAGAATAATACATCACAACATGATAATCTGTTCCGGCGGAAGTAGTTATTCCTAAACCGGATAAGTCAACATAGTTCCAACTGTACTTGTGTATTTTTGTGGAATCGTATGCAACGGTAGAACCAAGATTTGCGCTTGGTAATCCGTGTCCGTCATCAGACCAAATTTCAAAATATAAAGGTCCGGTTAAAGTTACAGTTGATGAAGGGTGGAATAAAACTCCTGTTATATCACCTGAATTTGCAGGTGTAAATTTAACCGCAAGTTTTACTCCGCTACCAACGGAAAGTCCGGAATTACTGCTCCAAGTATCATAATAATATAAATTGTTAAAGCTGGAAGTTGAACTGGTATAAATATTACTTATTGCATTAAAAACATTCAGTTTACCGTAGCCCCATATATAATCCGGTAAAGAACTTCCTGTGTAACTATCGGTTTCGGTGCCTATTGTAAGATAGGTGCGTACTTGTGTAGAGGATAACGAAGAATCATAATCCAATATTAAAGCCACACTTCCTGTTACAACCGGCGCAGACATACTGGTTCCCTGGTTTTTATGGTAGTGAGAATCAATTGTGCTTGAGGCTGCAGGAACAACATCTTTTGAAGTACAAGAAATAATTGCCTGTCCCGGAGCTACAAGTTCAGGTTTTTGTCTACCGTCTCTTGTAGGACCGATACTACTGAAAGATGCAATATCATCGGAACGATCAGGTGTACCGTAATAATAGTTGCCGCCGTCACTGGCATGCCAACGCCATCTGCTTACGTATGCTCCTACAGTTATAGCAGAAATGGCAACACCCGGAGAACCGACTGTGTAATCTGTATCACCGCTAGGTAATGTTGCTCCCATGGAACTTGTAAAAAGCCATGCATGATAAGTCATGGTAGAAGCGGATCTGTTTGTAACCGAAATAGTCCAATTCCCGTCTTTCGGCGGATTTGCTTCGTAATAATCATAAATTTTAAAGTAATTTCTTCTGTCGTTATTAGTATAACCGGCATCTACATAGTTAAAAATATATATTGCTCCATCAGCAGTTGAAACCGCTCCTTGAGAATCGGATGATTGTGAGTGTGAATAACCTCCCGGAGTTGTAACGGAAGCATCAACATCATCTCCGTTGTTCCACCATAAGTCAACATAAAAATAATCGTTGTTGGTTCCTGAATTTGCAGTATAAGTTGGAACGGAAACGGTAATGTTTGAAGTAGCGGAGGCAGCTGTAGTTCCGGTAATGTGAATGGCATCGTTTCCTTCGTTTCCTGCAGAGACGACCACAACACGTCCGTTTCCCGAAGCGGTAAAATTATCAATCGCACGGTCTAAATCTCTTGTGCCGTCATGTGCGTTTGCATGTCCGCCAAGACTCATATTTACAACAACGGGTTTACCTTCCGTATCTGAAATTTTTTCGGCGTAAGTAAGGGCATCTATTAAATTGCTTGTCGGGAAAGAGCTATCACCGGCTTTAACAAGAACAATATCCGCATCCGGAGCCATTCCGGAATATTTACCTGATGAATTTGCACCGTTTCCGGCGGCTGTTCCGGTAACGTGTGTACCATGTCCGTTTATATCTTTTTCGCGAACAAAACCGGCAGGCGTCCCGTCTATTTCATCATTAATATCGGCTTTTGAATATTCAACACCATAATCTAACCCTGCAAAATTAGTTGCGTCTCTATCTTCGGGTGTTTTTTCAGAGCCGGTCTTTGTTAAAGTTTGATCCCAAATGTAAAGTATTCTGCTAGTGTTGGGTGAACCGGCGTTTTGAAAATCAGCATTGCTCCAATCTATTCCGGTATCAACAATTAAAACAATAACATCAGTGCCGTCATATTCCGTACCGTTGATATATCCGCTTCTTACTAAATCGGCTCCGTTTAATCCTGCGGCTACATCATTTGTAGGGTACATAATTTCCCCGGGATAAATATATGACACATAATTTTTCGTAGCCAGTTTTTGCATCTCTTCCAATGAAAGTTTTGCAGTTGCGTAACCGGGAATTACAGAATTGATGTTAAAGCCGCTGTTTCTAATTGCTTCTTCATCTTTAATTTTTATTATTGCGGAATAAATCCTTTCTCCGTTTTCATAAATCGATTGAATATTGTTACCACCTGCAATAATATTATTGCTTGGGGTTTTGATTATTTCCTGAAAAAACGGGTGAATTTTTTGCATATTGAAATTATTTTGGATATGCGATGATTTTTGAGATAACAATAATGAAGTGAAAATAAATAAAAATAATATAATTTTTTTCATAATAACCTCTTTTATTTTGTGTGATAATTTTACGAATAAAATAAATAATTATTTATTAAAAGTTTAAATTATTTTGATATTAACTTTTAATTTTAACAATTATGTATAAGGAGGCGAAGTGAGTAATTTATTTGTCCTTTATAAGCAAAATAATAAAAAAATAGAAATTTTGTTACTAAAATATGATATATTTTTGTATGTAATCGGGAATGTGCTTAATATCACAATCTCAAATTTTGATTCTAAAAATCGATAAACAATGAAAGGTGTTTTTTATAAAATACATAAATTATCAAAGTATGATTTTCCGAGTTTATTCTTGATTATAGGGCTTAAAAAAAGTAATTTGCAACATAATAATTTTTTATTTTTTAATATTCAGACAGGAGAAGTGATGAAAAAAGCACTTAGTATTTTGGTTGTTTTAAGTATGGTTTTAGGTTTATCCGCATTTGAATGTTCATCTACAGAGATGACAAGCGCCAAACTTTATATTCAACAAAACAACTATAAAAAAGCCAAGGCCGCTTTAGAAAAAGAAGTTAAAAAGAATCCTAAAAGTGATGAAGGATATTACTTATTAGGATATATTTACGGGGAAGAAGATAATCTTGACGAAATGTTGAAAAACTTTGAAAAATCTCTTGCAATTAGTAATAAATTTGCAAAAGAAATAGATGATTATAAAAAATATAAATGGCAAGATAATTTTAACAAGGGTGTCGGATATTTTAATAAAGGCGTTAAAGTTACTTCCAAAGATAGTAGTAAGATGTTTTTCAATACATCTGTAGAAAAATTCCGTAACTGTATACTTGTTGAACCGGATTCTGCGGGAGCATATCAAAATATGGTTTATTCTTTAATTAATGCCGGCAGAGAAGATGAACTTGAAGCTCCGCTTAAAAAAATTATTGAGTTAACAAAATCACCTCAAGCATATGTCGATTTAGGGAAAGTTTACGGAAATAAAGCTTTAACATTAATGAATTCTTTTAAAGAAACGAAAAATGTTGCCGATAGTATAAAAGCAATGGAAATATATGATGAAGAGATTGCTTTGTTAGAGGAAGCTCAAAAATTATATCCTGATGATACAAAAATTTTAGATCAACTTTCAACTGCTTATGTTGATGCCAATAAATTGGACGTTGCAATGGAAGCATTTAAAAAAGCAATTGAAAAAGATCCCACTAATGAAATTTATAGATATAATTACGGAGTACTTTTGTTGGGCGCCGGTAAATATGACGAAGCAGCTAAACAATTTAAAAAATCTATTGAACTTAAAGACGGTTATGTAAACGCATATTACAATTTGGGAGTTACCTATCTTAAATGGGGTGCCGAGCTTCAAGAAAAAGCTATAGAAGAAGATTCCGGTGATACAACCTATAAAGAAAAATTTAAATTAGCTCTTGAACCGTTGGAAAAATATTTGGAAGCAAATCCTGAAGATTCGAACATTTGGAATTATTTGGGAAAAGTTTATGCTAATTTAGGAGATACCGAAAAATCTAAAGAAGCATTTGATAATGCCGACAAATACAGAAAATAAATTTTTACATACTCCGCAATCTTTTTAGGTTGCGGAGTAAAATTTAGTGAGAAGATTATGAATAAAAATGAATCGCAGCAACAGATTAATATTGAATTAGGAGAAAAAGAGGCAGAAGGAATTTATTCTAATCTTGCAATAATTACACACTCTCCGGCAGAATTTATTATAGATTTTACACGTGTTGTTCCGGGAGTTCCGAAAGCGAAAGTCCAATCTCGTATTATTACAACACCCCAGCATGCCAAGATGCTTTTAAGAGCTTTGCAAGATAATATCGAAAAATTTGAGACGAGATTCGGTGAAATAAAGATAGAAGGGCATCCTAATCCGCAGTTTGGTTTTGCAAATGTTAATTCTGATGAAAAAATTAACTAACCGTTTGGTTTTGTGATTCGTATTTTTTGCTTGATGCAAATCACATCGTTCTAATATATATATTCATATGTTTGGGTTAGTATATTACTAATAAAAAAGGAGTTGTCATGAAAAGTAAGATAACAAACCTATTTTTTTTATTAACACTATTTGTCGGTCTGAATTTATTTGCCCAACAAAAAGTTCAAATTCAACTTAATGTTTTTCAACCTTTGCCGGAAGTTTCTTTTGCTGCCTTTCTTTCAAATCCTTTTTTAGAAAACACCCCCAGAATTTTTCAGGTTACCATGAGTCCGCATGGTGTTAAAGTTTATGTAAAAGGAGCAATTTTGTGGCGTAAACTTAATGAAGCTTCATATAAAGAATTAGCCGATTTTACAACAAAGCCTTTCCTTTCAAGGGATTTTTCAAATGATGATATCTCCTCTATTTCAGGAATACAACTTGAAGAAAAGAATATTAATGATGGATTATTGGACGAAAACAAGGATAAAGGGAAGCCGACAGGAACTTACAAAATTGTATTAAAAGTTTTTGATGAAAATGGAGTTCCCCAAAGTTCAGCATCCGAAGAAATCGATTTTACCAATCCCTCACAAACGATAACCATTATTGAACCTATTAATGGGGAAATTTATGATGTTGGAGGTATAACGATAAGCTGGACAGATGTTCCCGGAGTTTCTGAATATTTCATTAAGGCGAATATTCGTGATACCCATTTGCAATCTTTGGAGGAGGCGTTACAGCATGGAACACCGGTTGTTAAAAATCAATCTGTTGGTAAAAATACAAGCGTAAATTTAAGAGCAATTTTGGACAGAGAATTAGTCGGAGGGGAAGAAGTTGTAGTTCAGGTTCGTGGTGTTGTTAATGTTCCCGGTTCAAAAAATATTATTTATTCCAACATAGTCGATTTTTATTTAAAAGGGGCTAATACGCACGTTGTTGATAAAGGAATTAAAGATCTGGAAACCTTAATCCTTGAATCATTGAAAGATATGGATGCCAAGGGCGCGAAAAATTCAAAGGGATATGCAAAATTGAAACAATTGCTGGAAGATTTGCAAAATGGCGATATTAGTTTTGATAAAGTTAAAATCAGAGCAGGGAACGGACGAATATTAACTTTTGCTGAGTTTCAAGAACTTCTTACAAAGCTAAGAAATAATCCGGAATTAATAAGCAGTATTACTTTTATAAGAAAATAATTGAGGTAATAAAATGAAAAAAATTATATTTCCTATATTAATTACCGCATTCCTTTTTATAGTGTTTGGATTCGTTTTTAATGACGGTACAGATACCCCTGTTGCTCTTATCAAAAAAATAATAAAAGATGTTTCATATAGAAAAACCGATGCTTCTGATTGGGAAATTGCTAAAACCGGTACCCCTCTAAAGACCGGTGAACAAATAAAGACCGGTTACAAATCTTTAGCTTTGGTTTTATTTACCGACGGTACTGGGCTTTTACGTGTTCGGGAAAATTCCACAATGTATATTTATGCTAAAAAAGATGGAAAGAAATTGAATAAAAATACCTTTCTTGAACAAGGTGTAATCGGTTTTGAAATAAATAAACAAGAGGAAGAAGAATTTAAATTTACTACACCAACTGCTGTTGCTGCAATACGTGGAACAGCAGGATATTTAGAGGTGGATTCTGACAGTTCAACGGTTATTGCATGTGAACATGGAAAAATAGAGGTGCAAGCCCGTCAGGGTAAAAAAGGGGTTGAAACAGTTGAAGGAGGTTTTGCCGTGCGGGTTGGTGCTGACGGTAATTTCTTTAAAGGAAAA
>Ga0256913_10000544_pt1 | contig 19683 bp, 15 predicted proteins | sample Axial_MatmetaG_FD_185970 | JGI IMG/M metagenome (GOLD analysis project Ga0256913, IMG submission 185970) | Deep-sea worm associated microbial mat communities from Axial Seamount, Juan de Fuca Ridge, Pacific Ocean - Axial_Mat | ecosystem: Environmental > Aquatic > Marine > Oceanic > Microbial... | reverse complement strand
ATCTTCCGGCGGGTTTTGACGGTTATCACCCCAGTGTAAAATGCGTAAACCGCCAACTTCAATTAAGAACATTGTATTGTCCCATTCCATGTGCTCGTTTGGTGGACAAGTTTTTTTACCGAATAATTCCATCATCATTTTAGATGTGTATAAATCGTTTTGAGGTTCGCACATATGCTTATCTAAAATACCTGTGATTTTTACATCGCCTAACTGGAAAACACCACCCATACGGTCTAACAACATTCCTGCATCTAAACGATGAAGTGCATCGTGGTCGCCGTGAGCGTGAGTACTTAATCCAATATCGCAAGTTGTTTCAGGAAAATCGATTAAAAACCAATATCCACCAAATCCGGGTGCATTACGCCAAGGGTCTATTACCATTGAAATACCTTTTGGTGATGTTATTCTAAAAGCACACATTCCATAAAAACTAATTTCTACTTCGCCGGTATCTTCTCGTACACCACCAAATTTCTGTGCAGCAATTACTCTATCGTTGTTTGATAGTTGCATAAAAGATGTGTTTCCCACAGCTCCTATCATAGCTTGTTCAAAGCCTTTTTCTTCTACAATTTTTTCTTTACTCATTTTTTAAATTTTTAAAAGGTTAATTATTGTTTTTCTCCCACGAATGGAATATTCTCATATATTGTATATCTGATATATGTTAAAATATAAGTTTCTACCTGATAAAACTGTGTAGCTACTTTTGCTCCCGATACTTTTTTAATTTTATTGTAATATGATTTTATTAATTTATCATATTCAATATTTATAGCGAGAACCTTGCTCATAATCTCGTCAGCTTGTTCATCGGTAATATTTTCCCATTTTTTTGCATATTCTTCTAAAACAGCAATTCTTTTTTTACCGATTTCTTTTCTTTTTACTTCATACTCATTGTATAAAGTCATAAATGCATCAGCATTTTCTTTTGTAGGTTGCACAAATGCTTTAACAATTTCATCTTTTTGCATACCAAATGCAGATTGTATCATATCAATCTCATTTGGAGTTTGTGCAAAACTTCCCATTGTAATAAACATTACAAATCCTAAAATAATTCCTTTTTTAATCATCTTTTTTTAATTTTAATTTATAAATATTTAGTTTTAATTATTTTTCAAGTCCTAATAATCTTCTTGAATTAGTATAAAGATATTTTTCCATTGCTTGGTCAGATAAAGGTAGAGCCAATGTTTGCTCTAATGTTTCTTTAAAATTACCAAACGGATAAGCCGAACCATAAACAAATTGGTCTTGTAGCATTTCTATATTTTGTTGATATAATTGTCCACCCGGCCAGAAAGTGTAAACATCGGAACTAATAGTAACCGAAGGCCATTTTAAAGCAAGAGCCAACATTTCGGTAATGCTTGGATATCCTGCATGACCTACCACTAATCTTAATTTAGGAAATTGCTTCATCACACTATCTAATCTCCAAATTTCGTTAGGGTCGTGCCAATTATTTGGATTAGCAAAAGCTCCTGTTTGAACTTGTAAGATTTTACCACTGTCTTGAATAGTTTCGTAAAGAGGGTATAAAGAGAAATCGTCCATTGTTGTAGGACCACCTGCAACTCTATAACCTGGTTCTATTGTAGCTCCACGCATTCCGTTTTTTAGGGCTATTTCTAATTCTTCAACAGCTTTTGGAATAGCTTGGTCTAAACTAACAGGGGCAATTCCATAAAATCTGTCTTTATACTTGTTTTCATATTCAAGCAATTCTTTATAAGTCATATTTGCCGGTTGTCCCATCATATAACGACCTGCTACAACAACAGCTTCTATACCTGCATCATCAATTTCGTTCCACCATAAATCAATAGCATTACTTGCCTCGTATTGTTTAATAGCTTCTGGTACTATACCGTGAGTAGCCGGATTTCCTAAGAAATTTGGACGTTGAGCAATATAACCCAATCGCATTTTATATAATCCCCAAAATGCTTCTAATGGTGGACGGCAACGAAAATCGTTTACTTTAAATTTTTTGTCGTTCTTTTTGCTTTTTACAGCAAATATAGCTTCTTCTTTTTTATCTGTGTTTTTTGCAGAAACAACTCCCGGCAAAATTGTTGCTGCTCCGGTTGCTAATCCTACTTTTAAAAAATCACTACGTTTTAATTTATTTCCCATAATTAATAGTTTAAGGTATTATTACTCCACGTCCTTGAATTTCTCCTTTGGCAAGCATTTCGTATGCTTTATCAACTTCATCGATGCTAAATTTAGTGATATGAGGTTTAATATAACCTGCTTCTGCTAAACCAATTAATTCCATTAATTCGGCTTTTGTTCCTCCAAAGGTTGTACTTATCATTGCTCCATAAGGCATTGCATTGTGTTTAAACTCGAACGAACCACCACCTCTACCAACAGCAACAATATGTCCTAATGGACGTATCATTTTGGCTGCCTGAGCAATAGTTGCACCAGCTCCAACAAAATCAAGAACCACTTCCGCACTCAATTTCTCCATGTTTTCATCAGAAGATTTAAGACAAACATCAGCACCAGACTGTTTTGCAAGTTCTAATGAAGCATCACTTAAATCGTAAGCAATAACCTTCGCCGGTGTAATGGCTTTAAGCTCTTGTACAGCTAAATGTCCTAACCCACCAACACCTATAACAGCTACGGTTGTACCTCCGGTAAGCAAATGAGCTACTCGCTTTACAGCATGATACGAGCTTAATCCTGCATCGGTAAAAGGTGCAGCATCGGCAGGGTGAATACTATTTACAGGAACAACAGCTCCAATAGGTGCATTAACATAATCGGCAATACCTCCATCTAAACCCATTCCAACTTGCTTGCCTTTATTTAAACAGTATTGGTTCATTCCCATTGCACAATAACGACAATGTCCGCAACCTGCAATAGTTACAATTACTGCTTGTCCTATTTCCAATCCGCTAACTCCGGGTCCAAGTTTATCAACCCAACCACCTACTTCATGGCCAATGGTCATAGGTAGTTCTATTTTTATATGCGAAGGACTTTTTTCCCATTCGTGCATTAAGTGTAAGTCTGATGCACAAATACCATTTCCTGCAACTTTTAATCGTACTTGACCTGCTTCCGGTTCCGGTACAGGTATATCAACTAATTTTGCCGGTTGTTTCCACTCAAATATTCTGTAAGCTTTCATATAATATATTTTTTATAAAATATTTTTCCCGTTATTAATAATCCTGCAAAAACAAAAACACTGAAAAACAAACTGCTAAAAGCAAATTGCATTCCTCCCGATAGTATATGTCCACTAGTGCAACCTCCTGCCATTCGTGCTCCGAACAACAAAATAAATCCACCAACAAACGACCATATTATTCTTTTTGTTTTTGAGCTTCCTTTATGTTTTTTCCAGTTATCGTGAATTAAGATTAGTTTAAAATCTTTTCTTATTAATGATATAACTACTCCTGCAACAAATGCTCCTGCTAAGAAAATAAGTTCCCAATTTCCCGGAGTTTGAATTGCTTTGTAGTAGTCGTTATTTGTAAAACCTGTAAGTAAATCGGCTACATAAGGAAATGTTGTTGAAGCACCAATAGGTCGATTTGTTACCGCCGAAGAAAAAACTATTAAATTTAAGATTGCAAGAGCAATACCGGCAGGTATCCATTTTTTGCTTTGGTTTTTATCTTTTTTGTGCAAAACAAAAGCTGCAATAGAAAAAACCACACCTGTAATTATTGTGACAACAAAAAATACTGTATTTGTTCCTAAAAGAGAGTTAAGAGATATTGCACCAAAATCAGGACCTAAAATAGGTTTTATATAAGGCAATACAATAGTATAAAACAATCCTCCAAACAGTCCGCCAATAATTCCAATAAGAGCATCAATAGAACCTTCGCCAAACGAAATTGCCAAAGTTCCCGGACAGTAGCCCAAAAGAGCCATTCCTGCACCAAAAAGCAAACCGCCAATTAGTAAACCTCCTAAAATAAAAGGTTTTACATGGTAAGATGCCATTCCGAGAGCAATTTCGACACTTAACAGAATTACTCCTATTCCTATTGATAATGCAATGGCTTTGGGTACTGCAAGATTTTCGCGTAGTGCTAATCCGCTAATTACATTAAATTTATTCAGACTTGCATATTGCAAAATTGCTCCGAATAAAAATCCTAATATTAATATTGTTATAATCATACAGTTGTTTTATTTATAATTTTCACACTTAAAATATAAAATCTCATATTATGTAATGCGTTAATAATACCCACTAATTCTGATTGGTCAATAATTTCTCCTTCTAAATATGATATAGTTTTGTCACCTTTATTTTTATGAAATATAGTTAATCCCCCAAAAATATCAGATAACTTTTTATCTAATTTCCCACTTACATCAATTCTAAAATTATTAGAATTTGTAAGGTCTATATTTTCATAAAATTCTTGCATCTAAATTGTTGTTTTTTTATACTTATTATTTAGTGACAAATGTAAGTTAAACAATTAAGTATTGAAATACTTAAAAGGTGTAAAAAAGGTGTAATTTATTATTTAACTATTGATAATTATACATTTATCACCTCCTATTTGTCATTTACATTATTAACTAAAAGTGCTTCAAATACTTTATAGGATATAGATAATACTACAGCACCTATAAATAATCCAATAATACCGGATAATATCATACCTCCAATAGCTCCAAGAAGCACAATAAGCATTGGTGCATCAACACCTCTACCTAATAATAAAGGTTTTAGAAAAGCATCACTCATACTAACCAAAGTGGCGTATATTGTAAATATAATAGCAGGTGTTGTTCCTAATATAGAAAAACTATAAGCAGCAATTGGACCTAATATTAATAATGGAGGAAGTTGCATTATTGCCAAGAAAAAAATAATAACTCCCCACAAACCAGCTCCGGGTATTCCGGCAATAAACATACCCATAGCTCCTGCTAAAGCTTGTATAGACGCAACACCTAATATTCCTTGAACAACACTTCTTATTATTGCTGTGGATAACTGTACAAAATTATCACCTTGTTCACCAACTAATGTTTTAAATATGGATTTTGCTGCTTTTGATGCAGGTTCTGCATAAGCAAAAAGCACACCTGCTATTATTATGGAAATCATAAATAAAAAGATTGTTCCACTTAAACCTTTTGCCGCATTCAATATCTTTGGAGCTAGTTTTTCTAATTGAGGTTTAAATTCTTCAACAGCCTTATCTATATTCTCGGAAGATATTTCCCATATATGATATATAGATTTACCAACAACAGGCCATTCTTTAACTTTAGCTTTTGGAGGTGGAATATTTAAGCTTCCTTCTTTTACTTGTGTTGAAAAATTCATTAGTGATGCTGTGGTAGATTTTAGCATAAATACAGATGGTATGGTTAGAATTAATAATCCGATAGTTACAATAATTGTTGATGCTAATTTTTTTCTCCCTCCTAATTTTTTTGATAATTTATTAAAAATAGGATACAAGGCTATTGCTATTATAGTGCCCCACACCACAATTAATACAAAAGGTTTTATAATTAAAAAAGACCATAGGAGTATTAAGGCAATAAAACTAATTCTTAATGCAATATATATTGCTCGTGTGTAGTGTTGTTCTTTCTCGTTCATAATTGTCAAATATATGTTATTTAAAAATCAAAAATTATATTATAAAATCTATGTTTATTTTACGAATACAAATGTAGGTTGAATAATTAAGTATTAAAATACTCGAGAGGTGTAAAAAAGGTGTAATTTATTTTTAGATTAAATATAAATTGTATATTTGTAAAAAATATTTAAACAAGTTTTATATGAAGAAAATTATTGTCATTTTATTTGTGTTATTAGGTCTTTACTCGCATACCTATGCACAATCCGATACTACAATGCAAAAAGGATTTCAATACGAAAAACTTAATTTTAATGCCTCGTATTATGGTGAAACAGGTTGGTATCCGGGTTTAAAGATAGGAGCAGAATATATTATTTTAGAAAAGCAAAAAGAAAAAATTAAAACTAAAAAGAAAAAAGGTGAATTTACAAAAACAAAAACTAATCAATTTATTATTACCGGAAATTTAGGATATTATTGGCAACCACATAACTATGGTTCTTTTTTTACAAATGCTGCAATATTATACAGGCATACAACAAACAAAGGATTTCAGTATAATTTTGGAATAAGTCCTCTTGGAATGAATACATTCTTTTTTAATGAAACTTACGAAGTATCAGATGAGGGAGAGGTGAAAAAAGTTTTTTTGCCGGCTCGTTTCTTTTATGCTCCTTCTATAATTATGGGTTTGGGTCATACAATGAAAAAGAAAAGATTGTCGGCATGGTATCTTAATTTACATATTACAGGTTTATTACCTTATAATAATGCTGTAAATATTCTTGCCGCATTAGAATTTGGTTTTAGATTTAATATAAAGAAATTTAATAAATAAAAATTATGAAAAAAATAACAAGCATATTAATTCTTAGTATTGTAATCTTTTTTAGTTCTTGCGAAAAAGACGATATATCAAGTACATTATCAGATGTTTTATATGTAAAATATAAAGGTGCAGAAATGCCATCTTATATATATGGAAATGGAAGCGAAAAAACATTTTTAATAATTTTAAATGGTGGTCCCGGCGGAAAAGGTTTAGAATATAGAGTTGGCGGAATAAAAGATTTGGAAAAAAAGTATGCCATAGTTTATATGGATCAAAGAGGTTCAGGAATGTCAACAGGAAATTATTCAGGACCGGAGCTTACGCCGGAACTTATGGCTGAAGATGTTTTAGCACTTGTTAAAGTTCTAAAATATAAATATGGAAACGATTTAAACTTATTTCTACTTGGACATAGTTGGGGTGGATTGTTAGGTTCTAAAGTTTTATTAACAGATCAAACTCCTTTTAAAGGATGGATAGAAGTTGATGGAGGTCATAACTTAAAACATCTTTTCGATGATTTATTAGTTCGTTTTCCTGAAGTAGCAGATGACCAAATTTCGGAAGGTAACAGTGTAGATTTTTGGACAGATGTAAAAACACAAATTGAGGAAATAAAAAAAGGAGGTAACACCGATGATAATAGTACAGCATTAAACAAATTAGGTTATGAAGCAGAAGAACATCTTCATGAAGATAGTGTACTTGCTGATCAAACAGGAATGAGTATTAATTTAATAAATTATCTGTATGAAGAAAGTATTTTAACTGCTTCAATTAGTTTTATGACAATAAATACAACACTTAGTTATATATATACAGAAGTAGATTATACCCAAGACTTAAATAAAATAACTATTCCATCTATGATAATGTGGGGTAAATACGATTTAGTAATTCCTTATAAACAAGGCGTGGAAGCATACGATAATATTGGTAGTGCAAAAAAAACATGGGTATTATTTGAAAAATCAGGTCATTCTGCAATGATGGATGAATATGAAAAATTTTCTAACGAAATGATTAAATTTATTGATGCGAATAAATAAAATATTTAACTTAAAAATATTAATATTATGAAAAAATTATTTTTAATTGTAATTCCTTTATTTCTTCTATCGTTTATGTCGGAAGAAAGTACTCATTTAGCAAAAGTAGAGAATGTTTTGGGTGTTCCGATGTTTGTTTTTTCTGAACCTACTACAGAATATGATGTTATAGGAAAAGCAATGTCGTTTAACGATATGATGAAAATGACATTAGACGAACAAAGTTCTGTTCGCGAAAAATCAGAAAAAATTGTAGAACAAACTCAAAAAAGAGTTAAAAAAAATAAAATAGAAGATTTTGATGCTCTTTTAATAAGAATAGAAAACGATAAAGTACTTGCAATTAAATTTAAGTCTGAAAAAACTGATAAAGCACAATTAACCGATGTTTTTGATGTACCTGTATATTTTTTCAATCAACCAGAAGAAAGCTATAATGTTGTAAAAGAATTAGAGGCAGATTATTCAAAATCGGCAAAGAATGGTCTTTTATTCGACAGAATAAACAGTATGGTAAAACGAACTTTAAAAAAGTTAAAAAATAAAGAAGTAGAAAGTTTTGATGCCATAATTATAAATCCTGATGATTTATCAGAGAAATTGATTGTTTATAAGAAATAGACTTGTATGAGAAATGTTGTAATTGCAATATTATTGTTTTTTTATATAAACATTTATTCTCAAGATAATAACGGATATCTTAAAGATTTAGAGATATATAAAGAGATTGTTGAAACATCGCATACAGGAATGTATTTATATACATCAAAAACCGAGTTCGATAGTTTGTTTTCTGATGCCGAGAACAAAATTAGAGAAAATAAAATTTCAGATACAAGGCAGTTTTATCTTTTAATGGCAAAACTTCATACAAAACTTCGCTGTGGGCATAGTAATATGTTTCCCAGCGAGCAAGTTTTTGCCGGTATCGACAGTAGTAGTCAGGTATTTTTTCCTTGTAAAGTAAAATTTATAAAAGATACACTTATTATTGCCGAAGATTACAAAAAATTGAAAAAAGGAACACAAATTTTAAGTATCAATAATAAGAGTATAAAAGAATTAACCGATGATTTTTTTCAAATTATCAGTTCCGATGGGTATAATACAACATTCAAATATCACGAGTTAGATAATGAGTTTTCTGAAAAATATTATTTAATGTATGGAAAATCTGAGCAGTTTGTTTTAAAGATAAAACCATACCAATCAAATAATATATCAGAAATTACAATTGATGCAGTAAAAGGAAGAGATATCCCATACGAAAATGAAGAAGAAAATAAGCAAGCTGTTAATTTGGAATTTTTAGATGATAGTACAGCTCTGCTTACTGTAAGAACATTTGAAACAGGAAGTAAAAAAAATCAGAAAAAGTTTTTTAAATTTTTAAATTCTAGTTTTAAAGAAATTAGAGAAAAAAATATTTCTACTCTAATATTAGATATTAGAGAAAATGGTGGAGGAGATGATGGTAATGATATGGAACTTGCATCATATCTAATAAACAAAGATTTTAAGGAAGATAAATACAGAAAACTAAATACTATTGATTTACCTTTATATCCCGAATATTTACATCCTGTGTGGTATCAAATGATGGGTGTTCCTAAAAACAAAAGTGCCGATGCTCTTAAAGCAAGAATGAAAAAAGAACTTTTAAAAGAATTTTATAAAGCAGACGACAATTACTATTATTTTAAAGAAGAAGCAATAATTAAAAGAGAAGCTCAAGAGTATTTATTTTCGGGAAAAACATATATTTTAATAAGCGGTAATGTTTTTTCAGGAGGTGCTTTATTTAGTGCTTTGGTGCGAGATAAATCTAATGCAATTTTTGTAGGCGAAGAAACCGGTGGTGGATATTATCGTCATACAGGCTCTATACCTTTAATTTACGAACTTCCTAACTCAAAAATAATATTCTCAATATTTCTTGTGATAAACGAACAAGATGTTGAACAAAAATTATTTCCTGATGGCAGAGGAACAAGCCCTCAAATAGAAAAATATCAAACAATTAAAGATTTTGTTGAAGGCAAAGATGCTGTTTTATATTTTGTGAGAAATCTATAATTTAACTAGCTTAAAATTAGTTGATTAATTATTTTTAACTTTTTCCTGTCTTCGACACAATTTTTAAGTTAAAATTGCAACTGTTTTATTACTAAGATAATACAAAATTTAATAGGGTGTTTTGGGTGACCCATTGTCGAAGACAGGGGGTATAATGTTCTTGAATTAATCCGCTTAACCCGAAAAATTCATAATTTTTCTACGATTAACTAATACCAACAAATTTGGTATTTTACAAACACCCAAATTTGGGTATTATTAAATCGGGATTTCCCGCTTTACAATGTACTAGTAGTAATTAATTCATACAATTCGCTATGCTTTTGTATGAAAAGCGGGTTAATCCGTTAAACCCTTTACGCATATCTACTACCGGTAAGTAATAGTAGTACTTTAATTGACTTCCTAATGTTAGCATACTTTTTTTGGTCTAAATTAGATAGCTATTTTGTTTGAAGCAATATGGGGTTTACCGTACGGTTACGTTGGCAGTAGGGGAATTGGCTATAATGGCAGTCTTTCTAAGAACCAAAATCAACTTTCTTAGAATTGCAAATTTATTATTTCTATAAAGCTCCTACACAAATACTTTTTCTTTTATTCATAATTTTTAGACAGTCTGACGGTTTGTGTATAAGCCGTATTCCCGTAAGGTGTTATTGCTTGTATACTTTGTTGCTAGTGGTTTTTGTTGCTACGTAATATATACCTTTACTTAATTTATTTAAGTAGATAATTGCCTTATTGTCTATATATTGAATTGTTGTATTATTTGTAATATTTTGTCCTAAAACATTAAAAATATCAATTGTTTCCAATTCACTTTTATCACCTATAATTGTAATTTGATTTTTAGCTGGATTTGGATAAATTTTGATTATATTATTGCTTGTTTTTAAATTAATGCTTTTAATAGTTGAATATGAAAACTTACCATCAAAATCAGTTTGCTTTAAGCGATAATATGAAGTGCCAAAATATGGATTTAGATCAATTGTAGAATAGTTTAACATTGAAGAAGAATTACCTGCACCTTTAATCGTGTCTATAAATTTCCAGTTACTTCCATCTTTTGATTTTTCAATTGTGAAATAATCATTATTTATTTCAGAATATGTTTGCCAGTCAATTTTAATAAAACTATTATTAATATTTTCTACATTAAAATTAACTAATTTTATGGGTAATGGTGTTTGACTTGTATTAGTAGTTGCAATTGTAAATCTTAAGTTATTGGCAATGGCAGATACACCTGTAAACTGATAAATATTTCCACTAACTAAGCTCGCTCCTGATATTGGAGTTTCGTCTGCAAAAATACCGTCATTATCTGTATCTACCAATAATCTTAAATTTGACGCTGTTATACTTCCCAATCCTGTCAAGTCGAATCGAATATCAATATTACCAACATCTATAGCTGTGCCTACTGTATTTACTTCACTTACACGCCATACTCTGTTAAATCTAGCCTGAACTAATGCTGGCACATCTACAGTTTCAGTAGCTTGAGCAATCCCGTTGTCGTGTCCCCAAATTAAAAATTCATTATCATTCAAATTGCTAGGGTTTAAGATTCTTACAATTCCTGTTCCTTGTGCATCATTATGCATATTAGACGCATCAACTCTTCCTATGCCAGCAACATCATGGTCGTAATTTCCGTTTGCAGGATCGTCTTCATCATATAAATCGTTAGCAGAGGCAGGAATATTATATTTGGCAGAGAGATAATTATGAATAATAATTCGCTCTGCGGAATTTACATTCCTTTTAATAATTATTGCTTCTGCAATATCGCCATCTAAAGGACTCGAAACGCCTGAACCATCTACATTAGCAGAAACTCCTAAATAGAGATAATTCGTAACATCCTTAATATCCTCAGTACAAGTATCTGTACCTTGCAAAGATTCGTTTTTAAATAACTCTACATTAGATTTATCATAAACCATTGTGATTATATCCGTTACACCTGCAGTTTGACTACATGTATTAAAATTTACATCAAATTTGTTAAAAAACGCCCTCTGATTGGCATTACTACCATCTTTCGCAATACCGTATCCCTTTTGCCATGACCATGTTGCTGTCTTTATTATATAAGGAGACCAATTGTTTGTAGAACTATTATATAGCCCAACAACAAACAATGAAATAGTATTTGGTTTTAATGACGTATCATCGTTAACCCTCAAATAATCAGTATTAGCAGCAGTGAAACGCACAACAGGATTTCCATTCCATTCATTAGTCTCAAAAACAGGTTCATAACTACTTGGTGCCGAAGCTGAATTACCATATCCTGATTGGTCAACCCAGCTTGAAACATTTGTACCATCTGTCTGGTTAATTGTATTGGCATCTAACCATAATACTAAATCTGATGTCCCATCCGTTTTGCCTACTCCACCAGGACCTGTTTGAGCATTTACACCTATTACAATAACTAAAGCAAATAAAAAAAGAAATGTTTTCATAGTAATTGTTTTTTATGTTAATAAATTTTATACACATTTTCTAGTGTTTTATATTTCAAAGATAAATGTAATATTTTAGAATTATATAATTTGATAGCATTTTCTTAACAATAATTTTCTTCTGTCATACTTATTTTAATTCAGTAACATGCTTATTGCTACAATATTACACCCCCTGTAATGTAAATTTGTGTTGTTGGTAAATCAGCAAACTATATTTACAAAATCAAAAAAAAAAACTACGAAAACAAAAATGCTTTCGTAGTGATATAGTATAACTAATATAGACTTATATGAAAATAGTGTAGATTAGTATTTTATATTTAAATTACCGTTTTTGATTATTCTATTCCCGTATTTATCTTTTATTATTAGTTTCCATAGGTAATATCCTTTTTCTGCAAGTTGTTCGGTATTGTTTATTTTACCGTTCCAAGTTTGATTTACAGATGAGGATTTAAAATATAGTTTTCCTTGAGCATTATATATATATAGCTCAAAGTCATAATTTTCGGGATATTCGAATATTGGTCCAAATGCATCGTTAAATCCGTTGTTGTCCGGTGAAAATGCATTTGCAATTTTAAATATTGGTTCAATGTTTATATTCTCTTTTTTTGTTGATGTACAGCCATATTCATTCTTAACTGTTAATTCGATATTAGTTTTTCCAATTAATTTGAATGCGTGCTCAGGGTCAATTTCTTTTGTTGTTGTGTTATCTCCAAAATTCCAAGAAAGTTTATCGTCATCCGGTCCGTCAAAATAATAAACATCTTCGTCTTGGGTATATGTGAAATCTGCATTTGGTGCAGGGTAAACTGTAATAGTTTGTTCCGATATATTTGTTTTGTTATTTTCTTTGTATTTTGTAATAAGTTTAACAGTGTATTCTCCTGCTTTTTTAAAGATATGTTTAACAGTTTTTTTGTTTGATTTATAACCATCGCTAAATTCCCAATTAAAAGAAACGTTTTTGTGATTTTCTTTTGCTGCGAAATTCGAACTTAATGGTAAGCAACCTTTAATATTAGATACAGTAAATAATGAATTTGGTTGGTAGTTATCTGCAATTTCTGTATTGCTTGTTTCATCTGGCTTAATTGCTTCGTTTTGTGTTGGTTCTTCTGTTTCTTCAGCTAGATTGTTTTCTGTTATAATATTTTGTTCTTCGTTATTATTTGTATTATTATCTTCTATAATATCATTTTTGTTATTATCTGAATTGTTTATTTCTACAATATTGTTTTCAGGAGTATTTGTATTTTCTTTTATATCAACAGGTTTTGTGGGTTTATTGATTTTTGTTATTTGCTCTTGTGTGTTAATAGGTTCTGTTTGTTTATTTTCTTTTGTAAGGTAAACACTAATAATTGCTGTTAATATTGCTGCTACTACACCAATAGCTAGATATCTAGTTATTGAAACTTTTTTCTTTGGCAGCTTTTTCTCAAACTCATTCCAATCGCTAGCTTTATTGCTATATTCAAATGTGTTAAGTTTATTTTTAATAAATTCTTCTAATTGCATAATATAATCTTTCTCTCAGATTTGTTTAAAAGACGAAATATAAAATCTATGGTTGCTTATTTTTAGTAATAATTATTAATAATTAGCTTGTTTGTTATAAAATTATAAAAATATTGTGTGTATAAATGTATTTCTGTTATCTATGACAAATATTTCTGTAGGTGCAATACTCACAGGTTTTTTCATCTTCTGTTTGTGTGAAAGGAATATAGCTGTCAAAAATGTTTGATATTTCCTTTGATAATGTATTTATGAACTCATTTTTATAATCGTTTAGATTTTCTAATGGATATTTCTTTTTTCCTTCTTTTATAAAGATATATGATGAATAATTCTTATCAAAAATCTTTAATACTCTAATAATACCCGGTACTGCGTTATTTATTTCATTTTTGTACATAAAGGCAATTGTGTAAATAAAAGTCTGCAATACTTCTTTTGGTCGTTTTTTTACATTTGTATCAAATAGTTCTTCAATATCGGTAAAAATACCATCGGCATTTCCTGTTTTATAATCTAGTATTTGATACATTCCTTCTTTTAAATCTACTCGGTCTATACTACCGCCTGTATTTATTGATTTTGTTTCTCCGTTTACACTAATCTCAATAGGTAAATAATACTTGCCTTCTAAATCAATAATTTGAAAAGGAACTTTTTTTAAGTCTTGTTTTAACAGCTTTATTACATAGTCTTTTATTACATTATATATAAGTATGTTTTTTCCGTGGAGTTTATCTAAAGGTATAATTTCTTCTTTTAAATTAAAAATTATTTCTGAAAAGCCTTTTAAAACGGCATTTTCTATAGTTTCGTTTGAGTTTAATATATTTATTAATTCTTCTTTTTGTATTAATGTTTTATTGTTTTTAAAATTGCTGTATAAAGTTTCCATTGCTAAATGAAAAATACTTCCAAATTGCATTGGGTCAATATCTTCAGTTATTTCTTGTGGTTCTGGAATAGAAGCAATATAACGGAAATAAAACATTAAACTGCAATTTAGATAGGTGTTAATTGCAGATGGTGATAATTTGTTTTGTGGATTGAAATATTTACTTAGCTTTTCTTGAATATCTTCATTTTTTTCGATTACAATGTCTTTTTTTGTAGAAATATTAACATCAAAATTTAAATCTTTTAATTTATAATCTGCAAAATTTTCTAAAATTAATTGAGTTATAAACCTCGATTTTTCTTTGTTACTCGTAGTTATAGAGCTATTGTAAACGAGTTTAATATTTTTGCTGCGATGTAAAAGTCTGTAGAAATAATATCCATAAACGGCATCTTGATGTTCTATAGTTGGCAAGCCAAATCCTTTACGTATATTGTATGGAATGTAAGAGGTAGAAGATGAGGTTTTTGGTAATATTCCTTCGTTTAATGATAGAAATATTAGGTTTTCGAAATCGAGTGTACGAGTTTCTAAAATACCCATTATTTGTAAACCTTGCAGTGGCTCGCCTGTAAAAGGTATTGTTTTGCTTTTTATTATGGTTTTTAATATACTTAGGTATGTATCAATTTTTATTTTAATATCAGAAGTTTTAAGTATATCATCGAATTTTTGAATTGTTAAGAATATTGATTGCAGGTGTTCGCTTACAATTTTGTAATTTTCTTTATCTGTTTCGGTTAGCGTACCGGTAATAAAGAAAATAATATCATTAATATATTTAGAGATATTATCAGTTTCTTTAAGCTCCGAGAAAATTAATTTGTATAAGTCGTTTTTTTCCAGAAAATCATTTTTTATATAAATGCTATTAAATTTAATAATTTTTGCAATTAATTCTTTTGCATCATCTATATAAATACTTTTTATATATGGGTGCTCAATTATTTTTTTTACTGTTTTATGATAAAAATACCCATTAGCTTTTTTTGTTTGTTGAAGCTCAATTAAGTTATTAAATAGGGTATAGGCAGGTGTTTCAGAAATAGGAAACCCCATTGTAATATTAATATTATCAACGTATTGCGGAATTGAATTTAAAACAGGGATTAATAAGCTTTCGTCTGCTAAAACGATTGCTGTTTTGTTTATATCAAAATCTTTGTTTTGTTTAAATTCATCAATAAATTTTCCAATTAGTTTAGCTTGCCCAATATTAGATGGAGTAGAGATAATATCAATATTTTTGTTATGTTTGATATTATCGTAATTGATGTTGTTTTTAGTATAATAATTTTTAAGATTATTTTTTAGAAAATAGTTTGCTTCGTGAATATTGTTATTGATATAATACTGGTCGTAATCCCAATAAAACTCGGCTTTTTCTTCGTTTTTAAGAAAGCTGAAAAGTTCTCTTTCTGTTTTGTTTAGAGCATTAAATCCCACAAAAATTACCTTTTCGTATTTAAGCTTATCATTATAATAATTTATGTTGAAATTCTTATAAGCATCTTTGTAAATCATACCTTGATAAGCAGTGTTTTTATTTTCAAGATATTTATTAAAATCAATGTAAATATCAGATAGTTTTTTCCAAATATCTAAAAAATCTTTTTGTTGCGTAGATTCTTTGTCTTTTTTAAAACTACGCCAAAAACTTTCGATAGCTTTTCTTTGTTTTTCATCAAGATAATAGAATATATTATCTATTTCTTTAAGTTCTGATATATGTGTAAAGATATTTTTTGCATCAACAATATTATTGTCTATATCGTTAAAATCTTTAATTAGCATTTGTCCCCAGTAGTAGAAATCATCGAAGTTTTCGCTCGATTTTATATGTTTCTTAAATATCCGGAACAAATGAAATGTAAGTGTTAATTCATCGCTAATTTTAAGATTTGTAAATTTATCGATTAGCTCATTAATTGTAAGTATTTCGGGAGAAAATATTGGCTTATCTATTATCTCCGAGAGGTATTTGTTAAAATATAATTTAGCTCTTTTGTTAGGAAAAATTATTACAATTTTATCTAATTTATCTTTATATTTAGAATATAAGATTTCAGTAATTTCCTTTAAAAAAGGTTTCATGTTTTATTTAATATCTCCTAAATCTTTGAAATACAATTGACATTTTTTTTGGTAGAGGACAACCGCATTATCTAAACCTAAATCAGCAGCTTTTTTTATATCTTGACAGGATATTTTTGTATATCTAAATCGTGCACGAGCTACACCACGGTTATAGTATGCCTCAGGAACATCAGGTCTAATTTTTATTACTTTATTATAATCTGTAATTGCATCGGGGTTTAAACCTAAGTTAGAATATGCAACACCTCTACGTAAGTAATAAATATAATTTTCCGGATTTTCTCTTATTTTCTGAGAGTTCTTTTGTATCTCATCTTTATAAGCTTTTCGTTGTTCCGGTGTTAATGTTTTGTTAAATTGAACCTCAAGAGAATTGTTTTGAGCAAAAAGACTTATTCCCCAAAATGAAAACAATAGTATTAATATGTAATGAAATTTTATTTGCATGACTTACAATATATTTCTTTAACAATAGTATTTTCTAAGACCTGAATTGAAAATTTATCTCCTTTAAAAAGATTACAGAAACGTTTCGGATCTGCAGCTTTTGCTTTTTGCATTGCTGTAACAAATCTGTTGGACATCATTCTATAAGTAGAGTATGAACAAAGAGAAATATATGTGAATAATAATTCATCATAAACTTTATTTTTGTAAATAAATGGTTCTAAGAGTTTAGCCGAGTAATCATAATCGCCATGATCTATAAAGATATATGCTAATTTAAGTGAACTTTGCCAATTTGCATCTTCTACGTTTACAATTTCTTTAATTCTATTTAAACTTTCTGTAACTAAACTATTAGGGCTATCAGTTGTGTCAACACTACTCATTACAATGAATTGAAATTCTAGGTTTAAATTATCGACTAATTCTTTGCTTAATTTTGTTTTATATAAAACATTAATCTTGTTTTGCATTTTGTCTATTACATCCATAGATTTATATACTCCATTTTGTATTTCGCAAAAGTATTTATTAAATACTATGTATGGATTTTTTGGTGCCATTTCATAATATTTATCAATGCGTCTACATGTTTCATCGTCTATAACATCTTCGTTTACAAACTTTTCTAGCCATAATTTATTCATTAACAAACCTACACATTCTGCGTTTGTGCTATCAATAACCATATTAAAAACAGCTTCTTTGTCGTATTCTTCATTAATTACTTTATTGAAGATATACTTTTGAATAAGAAGTGCTTTGTCTTTATCTCCACAGTTTTTTGCTGCTTTATTAAAACGACTAACAACATATGCTTGTTCTTTTTGTCCTTCAATTTCGTATTTAATATGCATATCAAGTTGTGCATATCTTTGGTCTTTTAATAGGTATTCTAATTTTGTTGTAAGCTTTTGCGATTTTATATATGCTTGTGCTTCACTTTTTGTCATTGAAGCCATATTTTCATACTTAGTACCTTTTACAGAGTTTTTAAAATCTTCCCAGCTATCATCAGTTTGTATTGTTTTCTTGATGTTTTTTCCTCCTTGCATATCTTTTAATGCTTGAACAATGCTTTCAGCTCTTCTTTTTTGTAATTTTTTATTTGTGGCAACATTTCCTTCAATAGATGAATATGCAGCTATATTAAGTGTTTGAACAACAAAATCCGGTTCATTTAATGCGTTTAAAAAAGGTTTTATATCTTCTTTTTTATAATCATATTTATTTCTCTCGAAAGGTATTCTAAAAGATAAATCGCTTTCTTCTGCAACCGGTTTATATTCCATACCTGCTACAACTGTGGTATCAGGTAATAACCATGTGTTATCATTATATTCTAAACTTCCTTTTTCTAGGTATGATTGATTTATATTTCTACAAACATGTTTGTCTTTTATAATTAAAAGATTGTATTCATAGTCACCATCAGTATCTAAACCTTTTGGCCATTTTCCAATAACAACATCAATTTTCTTTTTACGTTCTTTTTTATCTTGGATAAGATTCTTTTTTATCATCTTTTTCATCCAAATTCTTTTAACAAGAATTCCTTTGTTTACAAGGTTGTTATCAATAATATTTTCTTGACCGCATACATATTGTTCTTTTTGAACTATATCTACTGCTAATCCGTTTTTTCCACCAGAACTAATTAGTTTTTTTAGTCTTTTTAAATCGTTGTATTTAAAATAAATAAGTTCATCTTTTACATAAATTCCTTTTTGTAATTCTTCGATGTTTTTAAATTGTTCTACTTTTTTGCAAATTCTTTGGTCGTAAGGTTTAAGTCCATATTTCTTTGTCGTATAAGGAAAAGCAAGTTCATCTTTATGCTCAACACCTTTATTAAAAGATTTATAGTTACCAAAAACAATAGAAACATATGCTTTTTTTCCGGAAAGATCATTTGCAGCATGTACGCCAATAAAAATAAAGTTTTTATTTTCTAATAATGTTCTTGCTTTTTTGTTAGATGTCCATTTTTCTAGCATTTGATCAACAACATCATTATATCTTAATCTAGTTTTTCCTTTGTTTATATTTATTTTATTGATAAGCTCAAAAGCATATTGAGAACCTCCATAGAACTCAACTCTATCGCCGGTAGTTTTCTTTTTACCTCCTTGATAAATGTCTTTTTCTTCTCTGCTAGCCATATAAGTTGCTTGGTCTTCAGCAGCTTTCATTAATATATCATTAGGTTTGATACTATCTAATTCATTTTTAATCCTATATGCATTATATTGATATAAGAAAATTTCTTTAAATAATTCGGGTTTGAAATCTTCAGGATCTATTTTCTGGTTAAACCTAGCTGTATCTACTGTGTTTTGAGAATCTACATTTGTAAAATTAAAAATTAAAACTATTGTAATTAAGCTAATGTAAAATTTATTCATATTATATCTATTTGAAAGTTAATTTAATAATCATTTAATTTTCTTTTTTTTGAATCCCCTAATTTAACAATATTTAATATACTACAATATATTAGTGATGATATATTTATTAACATTTTATTACTATTGTTAATAATGTGATGAATTGTAGGGGGAGTTCTATTAATTATTTTCTTACAATAAACAAAATAACAAATTAAGATGTGAGTTAAAATATTTTTGTAATAACGGGTTATTTCAAATAATATTTTAACATA
>Ga0256913_10000543_pt1 | contig 19711 bp, 20 predicted proteins | sample Axial_MatmetaG_FD_185970 | JGI IMG/M metagenome (GOLD analysis project Ga0256913, IMG submission 185970) | Deep-sea worm associated microbial mat communities from Axial Seamount, Juan de Fuca Ridge, Pacific Ocean - Axial_Mat | ecosystem: Environmental > Aquatic > Marine > Oceanic > Microbial... | reverse complement strand
CAATATTCAATACTATAAGGATGGGATAAATGCCGGTCGTTATGCCGAAGATTTCGTGATGGAAAAAACCTCAGTTACAAATAATGATAAAATGGATGTTCATCTTGCAATAGGTGGTGGATGGGCTGCCAGGATATGGAAAGATTAATATTTTTCAATCCTAATTCCGTTTATTCAAATTGATAATTCATTAATAAAAGCCGGCAAAAAACAAAAGTGCTGATATTTTTGCTATTTTTGCATCTGATAAATAATACACTATGAATAAAAAAATATTACTCCTGTCTTTAGTTATATTCTTTCTTGTTTTTCAATTGAAAAGCCAGAATGAAAGTTTTGTCGCTCTTAATGTCGGCGGAGCTATTCCACAAGGTGATTTTGCCAAGAACGATTCTGTTAACGGTGGGTTGGGTTATGCAAATTCGGGCTTTATGTTTGGCTTTGACGGTGCTTTTTTCCCTGATGATTATCTTGGAATAGGTGGAACGGTTACTTTTGTTAATTCTAATATTGATGAAGCAAAATACAAAAAAGACCTTACTAATCATATTCATGCAAAGTATCCCGATCTGGAAATTCCTGATAGCATAATAATAGGTTATAACCTTGGTTCGTGGAGGTATATTAATATTATGATAGGTCCGCATGGGACAATACGTGCAGGAAATTTCAATATTGATCTCCGGGCTTTGGGTGGAGTCAGTTTTGTGTTTCAGCCGCAGTCTCTGTTTCAGGTGTTCAATGATGAAGGAGGAACTCTTTTCTCAAGCACGAGGTCAGACAAAGCCAAAGCCGGTTTTGGATATACTATAGGAGCCGGGATAAGATATGAGTTTAAAAACAATTACATTATCAGATTTTCGGCAGACTACACCGGTACAAAAGTGTCGTATGAAACTATTGATGAGATAACTAATGATAACGGGGATGTTGAAACCTCAACAAAAAGGACCGATTATGCCTTAAGTAATATTCAGATCGGAATAGGTGTCGCATACCATTTTGATTTTTAGAACTTCTACAGGTAGTAATGTTTGTTTTTTATGAAAAGAGCTAATATTTCATCTCAAGACAGATATGAAATTGGATTAACAATATGGAACAACAAAAAATAGGAAGTTGTCATATTTATTTTTCTTATTGTTGCAATAGTCCTTTCTTCTACTTGTAAAAGGCATGAAAAACTTCCAAATATCATAATGATTTTTACCGATGATCAAGGCTATGCCGATGTCAGCGTTTTCGGGGCAAAAGGTTTTAGCACTCCGAATATTGATAAACTTGCTGACGAAGGAATGCGGGACACAACTCCAGGATATGAGTTTTTTTACTATTATAACAGTGAGTTGCAGGCTGTTCGTAAGGATATGTGGAACTGTTTTTTCCTCACTGCTCACCTTCGTATGAAGGTATGAAACCCGAAAAAGACGGCTGTCAGGGAAAAACAAAAGTTCTTAAGGTCGGACTGGAGCTTTACGATCTTGAAAATGATCCCGGCGAAAGAAATAATCTGGCTTCGCAATATCCTGACATTTTTGACAGCCTGAGTGTTATAGACGACAGGATGAGAGAAAAACTTGGCGATAAACTGACCGGCATTAAAGGATGTGAAGTAAGACCCTCCGGCAGGTAAAAAAGCACGGGTGTTCGTTGACGAGATTGTAATTAAGTAAGAAACAATTTATTTATAATCATTTCTTCTTACACGTACTTAACCCAAAAGGAGCATACAACGGACAAAAGCTGATAAAGCTTGTCAGTAAGAAAATTATTGCAACAACTAATAAAACAGTTCCCAGTGTTCCGGTTATAGTTCCGGTAAAATAGAGAATTCCAATTCCAACTGCAATTAAAATCCTGATTATCTTATCGGTTAAACCCATGTTCTTTTTCATAATAGTATTTTTTAGTGAATATAGAAATAATAACACCTTTTTCCAACTATTGTTCAATGCATTGAAATAGCATAAATATAAAAAAGCATTGAAATTTTCATGCCGGATATTGAAGAACTTGCCGACCTTTGCAATTGATACGTTTTATAAATAGAAAAAGCTGAATTATGAATTTTCCCGGAATATTTAAAAGAGTTCTCCTTTTGGTTTTTACATCCTTTCTGTTGTTTGCCTGTCGAAACGAAAACAACCTGATAATTACCGGAGACGAAAGTGCGGAGTATAAAATAATAGTTTCGTCAAATGCGAACGATTACAATCTTAAAGCAGCACAGGAACTGCAGAAGTACATCGAACGCATCTCCGGAGTGTTGATTCCGGTTGAGGATGACAATACAATCGAAAATGATTATGAAATAATTGTAGGAAAAAGCAGGAGAATTGAAGATGCCGGACTGACTATTGATTTTAAGGAGCTTGGTGATGATGGTTTTGTAATTAAAACTGTGGGTAAGAAACTGATTATTGCAGGCGGAAAAGAAAAGGGTACATTGTACGGTGTCTATACATTTCTTGAAGATTATCTCGGCTGCCGGAATTATAGTGAGAAAGTCACTGTTATTCCTGAAAATGAGAATATAACAATCGGCAAAATTGATGATAAGCAGATTCCCTGTTTCTCATTTCGCGAAATGCATTTTTACGGCCCGATACATAGTGAACTTTACCGTGACTGGCACAAACTCGACCTGAAAGAGGGCAAGAACGAATGGGGAATGTTTGTCCATACCTTTGACGACCTTGTACCTCCTGAAAAGTATTTCAAAACACATCCCGAATATTTTTCCTATCTGAATATTCAAAGAATTCCGGACGGACAATTATGCCTGTCGAATTCCGATGTTTTTAATATCGTTGTCGAAGGGCTGAAGCAGAGGATGAAAGAGAAACCGGAAGCACTTTACTGGTCGGTATCTCAAAACGACACTTATAAAGCCTGCGAATGCGACGAATGCAAAAAGCTTTATGAGAAATACGGCGGTTACTCCGGGGCCTATGTATGGTTTGTTAATAAAGTCGCACGGCAGTTCCCCGGCAAAATTATTTCAACGCTTGCATATCAGTTTACCCGCCCGGCACCAACAGGAATAAAACCCGATAGTAATGTTAACATTATGTTTTGCTCAATTGAGTGTAATCGCAGCAGACCTCTGGCAACCGATCCTTCGAGTGCTTCGTTCAGAAGGGATGCGGAGAACTGGTGTAAGTTGACTGAAAATATTTTTATGTGGGACTACATTGTGCAATTCAGAAGCCTGATAAGCCCGTTTCCAAACCTGAGAGTACTACAGCCTAACCTTCAATATTTCAGAGACCAGAATATGAAGATGATGTTTCAGCAAGGCAGCGGAGGATTAAAGAGTGAGTTTTATGAACTGCGCCAGTATCTTGATGCAAAACTGTTGTGGAATCCCGATGCAGACGTTAATGCAATTATTGATGATTTTGTTAACGGTTATTACGGTCCGGCAGGTAAATATATCAGGCAATATATTGATAAAATGCACGATGCTCTTGAAAAATCCGGCAAAAACCTGAACATTTACGGTTACCCTTACGACGGGATTGACTCATACCTGACACCCGGACTGATAAAGGAATACACACGGTTGTTCGATAATGCCGAAGAAGCTGTAAAGGATTATCCCGATTACCTCGAACGGGTAAAAACGGCACGTTTGCCGCTGCAATTTGCAATATTTGATATTTCACTGCGTGATGTGAACGATGACCTTACATATTTCAGGCTTGAAAATGATAAATGGATGCCGAGGAGAGAGATGCTTGACAGTCTCCACCGGTTTATCTCTTATGTTAAGGAGCAAAAGATCACCAGGTTCTGGGAGCATGGAAATTATCCGGATGATTATGAGGCAACAGTCACAAAATATGTGAACAGCAGTATGAAGAACCACCTTGCATTAAACAAGCCGGTTACCCTTTTGACTGTAAGCAGCCCGAAATATGATGTCGGAGGTGCAAAGGCTCTGACCGACGGTCTGAAAGGAATAAATGATTATCATTTCAACTGGCTCGGTTTTGAAGGTGAGGATATGGTTGCTGTTATTGATCTTGAGAAGGTGCAAAAAATACATACGATTGAAACAGGATTTTTACAGGAGAGTTATTCGTGGATATTTCTGCCTCAGCAGGTTGATTTCTTTATTTCGTCCGACGGGAAAAGTTACAGGAAAGTTGGGGCCGTGGAAAATATTATTCCTGATAAAAAGGACGGTGTTTTTATTAAATCTTTCAATGTGGAGTTCAGCCCTATGGAAGCAAGATATGTAAAAGTTTTTGCAAAGAGTATGAAGACCTGTCCACAATGGCATTCCGGAGCCGGCAATCCTTCGTGGATATTTTGTGATGAGGTGGTTGTGTGGTGACGATGGTTTTATAATTATAACTTTACCGTTTACTTAAAATTTTCGACCGTATTCATAGATTCTATTAGTAAATGTAATTTTTCTGCTTTTCCAAGTCGCTTATTAAACCTGCTTTCTGATTTAATAAACCCTTTTTACTCATCCATAAACAACATTTTAATCTTATGCTTAATATCTCTTACATAAAAAACAATCCTGTTCCTGAGTTTATCATTTAAAACTTTGTTCAGAGTCAGACTAATCCATTCATGATGTATGTCTTTCAAAAGAATAAAGTAGTCGCCAATACTTTTCGGATTATATTTGTATGATGCAAACCCGACATTGATTTCATCAAAGTTTAGGGTGTGAGCAATACGGTAAATGTGTAATGGTGCACTTATCAGTATCACTTTGGAGAAATTATTTTCGGCAATTATTCTTTCAGCTGCCTCCCAATTTGTTATAGTATTGAACGAAACGGAGTCATAAATAATACTTTCAGGTGCTATTCCCCTGCTGACAAGGTAATTTCTCATAAGGTTTTTAGGCTTGGCTATAATCTCGCGGCTGTTACCTCCGACACAGATTATTGTTTTTATTCTGCCTTTATCATAAAGATTCATTGCAGTTATTGCCCTGTTTTTACTGTCCTCTCCCAAATGCTTTCCGTCAAGTGTTGCATCACCGAAGAAAATAATTCCGGCATCAGCTTTTACTTCTTTCGGTTGATTATTTATGAAACTTTGGATTTTGTTGTAGAATAATTTTGCGCTGACCAGGTCTAGTGCAGTTGCAAGAATAAAGATTGCTAAAAAAAGCTTTAGACCTTTTTTGTTCGTCCATTGTTTATTCATTAAATTCTTTTAAAGAGTGTTAGTGATTTTAAAACAAATATCCGATTCCTGCATAGAACCCGAAGTTTCCGTCACGTTTGTCAGTTGTAAACCCGAAATCGGTAGAGATTATAAAGTTTCTGTTCATTATCAGATTGATTCCGCCACCATAAGAAAAATGGAATTTTTCAGCACCAAAATTAAAATAGCCGGCAGGATAAGGTTGTCCGTTAAAAGTCTCGGGTACATCATATTTTTGAACTACCCTTCCTGCATCAGCAAAAGCATTTGCCGAAAGAAAAATATTCTGTTTGAACATAACGGTTTTAAGGAAAATATATCTGAATTCGGCATTTCCGTAAACCACTCCGTCACCCACTACTCTGTTTCTAAGGATACCCCTTAGTGTTTTCGCACCACCCAGTCCGTCAATTGTTGTTGTAAACGAAACTGCCGTAATCATATAAGGTTCAAGATAAAACGGTGTCCGTCCTGCTATGGTTCCCTGATAGGCCAGTCGGTATGCAAATGAAAACCTGTCTTTAATTATTGGAAAATACTGTCTGTGAATTAATGAGACTCGTGTAAAACTGCTTTGTTGATTGGGGAAAAGCTTTGGTGTTACCTGAAGCATAATTTCATCCCACATACCTTTCATCGGATTATTTTCATTGTCCCTTGTGTCATACGTCAATCCCAGCTTGATATAAGGCATATATCCTCCGTTTTTCTCATCCTCTCTAATAATTTGCCATTTGATATATTTTTCATACAACAGGTCTGTTTTTTCTATTTTGTCTTCCTCTTTTTGTCCCTTATTGTATTTATCAACATTAACCGTGTTAATGTTAAATTTAAAATAACCCAGTCCTGCATGCCATCTGAGCTTTTTGCCGAGTATATTTGCATCAACATCTGCCGTAACCCTTAAAAACTTACGCTGATAATTGTAGAAAACTTTTGAAATATAATCGGGGCTGTTTTTCTCCGTAAAAGCTTGATTATATACAGCATCATATCCATTAAACCCATAAAAATTGAGTTGTAATTCAGTCAAATAACTGATGTCGGATGTTATTCTTATTCCCGGAAACATTCCCTTAGAGTCAAAAAATATCTGTGTCGTTCCTTGACCTTTGGTCGTTCTGGAATACTCAACATACAGCATATACTTATAATCGGGATAAATAGTTCCGTCTCCGTAATTGTACATACTCACCGATAAACCATATGCAAATCCTATGTCAGAGGTAAATCCTATAATTGGTAAAACTCCGAAATTTAACCCTTTCTTAATCTTTTCTGTTTTCTTAACTTTTGTTGAATCTGTTATTGTACTGTCTCCTGCCGGAAAATATGCCTGAGATTGAAATGTTAAGAAAAATAGTGCCGGGAAGATCAATAAATTTTTCATTTTTCATTTTTTAATATCAATTGAAACAATATAAGAAAAACCGTTGCAACAACAATAGATGCAATACTAAGTTCCGGTTGTAAGTTGCCGGAGAATATCAACACAAAAATATAAATAATCCCGGATATGAAACTTGCAAGTGCGGCCTTTGGTAAGATTTTGAAGTGAAAGGAGGCGATGGTTGCCGGTATAATGGTAAACCCGATTCCGGTGATAAAAAGAATAACTGCAATAAGGTCTCTGAAAAAATATGCAAGTGTAAATCCAATGACTGAAAACAGAATGATAAAGATTTTGGTTTGTACCATCAGGTTATGCTCGGTTATCTCTTTTTTTGAGAAATGAGAAATGTAGTCTTTTGCCACGCTTGATGCAAGAACAAAGATGATGGTGTCGGCAGAACTCATTATAGCAGCAAACAGCAATATAAGTCCGGCACCAATATACTTGGCAGGAATAAGAATTGTTAATCCTTCTGAAAACGCATTGCGCGGTTCAATATTGGGTGCATATTCATGTGCCGACAATCCTACGATTGTTATTGCAAAACCTGAAAGTACCACAAAGATTGCTGAGCCTATCAGTCCTTTTCTGACAACACTTTCGTTTTTAGCGGCATAAACCCTTTGCCAGTATTCGGCTGATTGAAAAATGATAAGTACACCGAATGCTATGAAAGCAATGGTCATACCAGCGTCCATTCTGGAAAGATCAAAAAGTTCTTGCGAAAAATTGCTGTCTTCTTTTATCAGAATGTATCCCAGAAAACCGAACAAAACAAACAGAATGATATATTGGAAAATATCGGTTTTGATAACACTTTTGAATCCGCCTGCCACAAGGTAAACCGTTATGATACTACTTGCTATCAGCAATGATATTTCATAGCTCCAGCCGCTTATGTTCGATAGAATGCTGCTTCCTGCAATGAACTGGTTGAGTAGCATCCCGAAATAGACAAAAAAGAGGATGACGGCGGATGTAATTCCTGTTTTTTTGCCGTATTTGAAGAAAAACCAGTCAGGCAGGGTAAGAAATTTTTTCTCGGAACTGATTCTCCTTAATTTGATTGCGTATGGAACGAAAATGAGGAATCCGAGAGCCGTGCCTGCAAATACTGCTATTGCCGATATCCCGAACTGGTAAACATAAGCCGAGTATGCAACAATAGCAGCTCCACCGATGTAGCTTGCAACAACGGATGAAACGAACCCGAAAAGGGTCATTTTTCTACCTGCAATCAGGTAGTCTTCGTCTTTGTGTCCCCGCGAACTCCAGAAGCCTATCCCAATACAGACAAGTGCGTAAACAATGAGTAAGCCCCAGTTAAATACGGATAGTTTCATAATCGGGTGCGAAAATAGTAAAAAGAATTTAATTGGTTATTTAGCGTATGTAAATAACGCACGCAGCACAAATGACGCAAAGTAAATGACCATCAATACCGGTGAAGCCAATGTGCGCACCAAGGTTATTATTTCATTACAGCCCACTCAGGAAAGACACCGGGTTGAATATCGAAAACATAAACTCCCAGTATCCATATTGTTGCTGTAACTATCACAATGCCAATAAGATTAAGAAAAAAGCCTGTCTTTGCCATATCCTTTATTTCAATTCGGCCTGTTCCGAAAATTATTGCATTGGGAGGTGTCGCAACCGGCAGCATAAAAGCCATAGAAGCTGCTATCGTTGCAGGCAGCATAAAAAGTAGAGGATTTATTTTATCCGAAATTGCCAGTCCGGCAAGAATTGGGAGTAGCATTTGGGTTGTGGCTGTGTTTGAAGTTACTTCGGTAAGAAAAATCACTACCGTTGTTATCGTTATTGTTATTACTATAGGATGAAAATTAAGTACGGTTCCAAGCCTGTTTCCAATCCAAACCGACAGCCCCGATTCCACAAATCCGAGTGCCAGTGCAAACCCTCCGCCGAAAAGCAGGATGATGCGCCAGGGCATATTTCTTGCAGTTTCCCAGTCGAGAATACGCTCGCCTTTTTCTTTTGAAGGAATAAGAAATAAAACAATCCCGACGGCAATGGCTACGGTTCCGTCATTTAGAAACTTTGGTTGTGAAAAAAGATTTGCCCAACCGGGTATCTTGAATGAACTTATGTTTATGTCTGACCTGAACAACAGTAACAGAGCAAACATTATGAAGTCAATGAGAACTATCTTTTCTTCGAAGGAAATTTTTCCCAGTGCCTTATATTGGTTTTTAAATATTGCAGGATCAATTGAAGTGTCAAGATGTCCTTTTTTACGAAAAAAAACCAGATATAGATAAACCCATAAAACAATCATCATAATCACTGTGATTGGAAGTGCAAACATCATCCACTGTCCGAAACCTATTTCCGGAGAATCAGGAAATGTAATTGAGAAAATCTTCGCAAAAGCAAGGTTTGGTGGAGTACCCACAAGGGTGGCTATTCCTCCGATTGAAGCACTATAGGCAATGCCGAGAAGCAAGCCGATGGCATAGTTCTTAATATTGGATTTTCCCACACTCTCTTCAAGCTGGTCAATTACCGAGATTACAATAGGTATCATCATCATTGCCGTTGCCGTATTTGAAATCCACATCGAAAGAAACGCCGTGGCAAGCATAAAACCGAGCAATATACTTCCAGGTCTGACCCCCGTATGCATCAATATCTTAAGTGCTATCCTTCTATGAAGATTCCACTTCTGCATTGCCAGAGCAACCAGAAAGCCACCTATGAATAAAAAGATAACATCATTGAAATATGCCGAAGAAACTTCTTTGCCATTAATAACTCCAAACAGAGGGAAAAGGACGACAGGCAGGAGAGAGGTTACTGCCAGAGGAACAACTTCAGTTATCCACCAGACTGCCATCAGCACTGCAATTGCCATTGTATAAGTCACTTCCGGGTGGCCTGGCGAGAGATTGCCAAAGACTGCTATTAATGCGAACAGAACTATTCCACCGATAAATCCGATATAAAATTTGGGGCTTGCTTTCATCTGTTTTCCTTTTTGAAAGTGTTTAACGATGCCCCGAAGGTAAATATTTATTTCGAAATGGACAATACACAAATGATTGTTTTGAAAAATATCTCCCTAAATTTCGCTACTATTCTAATTTTTATACTTTTGCACCTTTTAAAGGATAGAACAGATGAAATACTTATTATGGCAGGATTTTGGTTAGCAATTCAGATAACTATCATGACAAAATCGTGAAAACCGTAATGGTTAATAATCAATAAATTGAAAAATATAATTGTATGAAAAAACTTGGAGTAGTTGCTTTTGGTGGAAATGCTTTGTTGCGGGCCGGGCAAAAAGGTACGATAGATGAACAGGAGCAAAATGCTTTTGAAGCCAGCAAGAACCTTATGCACCTACTGAACAGAGATTATGATATAGTAATCACGCACGGTAACGGCCCGCAGGTTGGAAATATTCTACTTGCCGAACAGGCAGGTGAAAAAATGTTCGGGGTGCCGCAGATGCCTCTTGATATTTGCGTTGCTTATTCCCAGGGATTTATAGGTTATATGATTGAGCAGCAGTTGAGGAATGTGCTGGAATCCAATGATATGGATCAGGATATAATTGCTATTATTACACAAGTACTTGTAAATAAGGATGATCCGGCTTTTAATAATCCTACAAAACCCATTGGTCCGTATCTGACAAAAGAGGAGGCTGAAAAAATGGCCAAAGAAACGGGCTCGAAATTTGTGGAAGATAAAAAGCGAGGTGGCTGGCGAAAAGTTGTTGCTTCTCCCAAACCTCTTGTGATAAGCAATAAAAAATCCATTGAGCAGTTAGCAAGGGCGGGACATATTGTTATTGCAGTCGGTGGTGGTGGAATTCCGGCTTTTTATGTTGACCCCAATAAACTGCAGGGTATTGATGCTGTGATTGATAAAGATCTCGCTTCTGCATTGCTTGCAAAACAAATTAATGCCGACAGGTTATTTATTCTGACTGATGTTGCTAAAGTCTGTCTGAACTTCAACACGCCGCAGGAGAAAACAATTGACAGGATGAATATTGCACAGGCGCGTCAGTATCTTGTAGAGGGACAGTTTGCCGAAGGTAGTATGGCTCCGAAAATCAGGGCGGCAATTGATTTTGTCGAGAATACGGGAAAGGATGCTATCATTACGAAAACAACATTACTCGGGGTTGACGACGGAGGAACAAGGATTGTTTTTATTTGATGGTTGTTAGGTAGTCATTATGTGGTCATTATGTGGTCATTATGTGGTCATTAGGTAGTCATTATGTGGTCATTAGGTGGTCATTAGGTGGTCATTAGGTGGTCATTAGGTGGTCATTAGGTGGTCATTAGGTGGTCATTATGTGGTCATTAGGTAGTCATTATGTGGTCATTAATGGTTATTAAATATGATTTTGAGTATTGTTAATTGAATATTGAATAAAAATGAAATTGGAAGAATTAATGGTTTATCAGTTATCAATGGATCTTGGGGAAATGGTTTGGGATATCGTAATAAAATGGGATTATTTTCACAAAGATACTATTGGAAAACAATTGGTAAGGGCTGTTGATTCTGTTGCTGCAAATTTAAGTGAAGGATTTGGAAGGTATCACTTCAAAGAAGCTAAACATTTCAGTTATTACTCCAGAGGTTCACTTTATGAAACTAAAACATGGTTAACAAAATCGTATAACAGAAAATTGATTTCAGAAGAACAATTTCAATATTTCACTATGGAGATAGATAAAATCGGTGTAAAGCTAAACAACTATATAAAATCAATTGGACACCACAGCAAATGACGCGCAAAGCGCAAATGACAAAAAATGACGTGAAGCAAATGACGCGCAAAGCGCAAATGACAAAAAATGACGTGAAGCAAATGACATACAAAGCTCAAAATAAAAAAGATAAATAATTTTAATAACGTTACATCTAAAAAATAAATATTATGGCATACAATTTAAGAAACAGGAGTTTTGTGAAGCTTCTTGACTTTACTCCAAAGGAGATAAAATTTTTACTTGACCTTTCGGTTGACTTGAAAAAGGCAAAGTATGCAGGAACGGAACAGCAGAAATTAAATGGAAAGAACATTGCATTGATCTTCGAAAAGTCATCAACGCGTACGAGATGCGCTTTTGAGGTGGCAGCATACGACCAGGGTGCAAGCGTCACTTATCTTGGACCTTCGGGCTCACAAATCGGATACAAAGAGACTATGAAAGATACAGCACGTGTTCTCGGTCGTATGTACGACGGAATTGAGTATCGCGGATTCGGACAGTCTGTTGTTGAAGAGCTTGCCGAATATGCCGGTGTCCCGGTATGGAATGGTTTAACAATCGAATTTCACCCAACCCAGGTACTTGCCGATTTTATGACTATGATGGAGTACTCCGACAAACCTCTGCATCAGGTCTCGTTTGCATATCTCGGTGATGCCCGTAATAATATGGGAAACTCCTTGATGGTCGGTGCTGCCAAGATGGGTATGGACTTCAGAGCGGTGGCTCCAAAGGCCGGACAGCCTGATAAAGAGCTTGTTGATCAGTGTCTTGCAATAGCAAAAGAGACTGGAGCAAAGATTTCAATAACCGATAATGTGGACGAAGGTGTTAAAGGTGTTGACTTTCTTTATACCGATGTCTGGTTGTCAATGGGTGAAGACCCGTCGCTTTGGGAAAATAGAATTAAAGAGATGCTGTCGTACCAGGTTAACAGTGAGCTTCTTGCAAAAACAGGTAATCCCAAAGTTAAATTTCTGCACTGTCTTCCCGCTTTCCACAACCGTGATACAAAAGTGGGAGAGGAGATATATCAAAAATATGATATTGAGGCTATGGAAGTTACCGAGGAGGTTTTTGAGTCGGAAGCCTCAATAGTTTTTGATGAAGCCGAGAACAGACTGCATACCATTAAGGCTATTATGGTGGCTACACTCGGGGCATAGAGGATAACTCCCGGGGATACATAAGGGTAGCATATTAGGTTCTTGATAAAAGTGTGTGGGTAGCACAGAAAGGATTCTCTATAGAGAAATCTAATTTAGCGGTTAAAATATAAATAATATCCTTTATCGTTTCCATATCTTTGTATCCTCTTGCTTTAGCTTTTGCTGCTTGGAATATTGAATTAATACCTTGTAAGAAATCCATTTGATATTTCGCTTTTTGTTTTGCGCATCACCATTATGTTGCTTTAAACCTCAACAAATGCTTGGACTGTTTGTTTATCTATAAATTCAAAAGTTGAACCTTTTGTGAAATCAACTTCAATGGTTAAATGGCCTGTTTCATTATTCAAATCAATATTCTTAATATACCAAAGGGGATTGTACTCCTAATGCTAATGAAAATAAATCTTCTTGTGTCATAATTTTTTTTAGCGAAAATAGAAATTTTTATTGCACCACCCACACACTTTTATAAAGAACCATAAATTCATAAAAATTCAAGGTGATGCCGATTTGGAAATTGATGAAGAAAAACTGAAAGAGGCTGAAAAGTGGGACGGTTTAAAAGGAATTATAAGCAATACTAAAGACCTCACTCCTTTACAGCAAATCACCCACTATGCCGGATTGTGACAGGTTGAACAAACATTCAGAATAAGCAAGCACGATGTAAAAATGCGACCGATTTATCATTGGACAAACAGACGTATTAAAGCTCATATTGCCATTTGTTTTATGGTGGAATTATATAAAAAAATAGCAGTACACAACCGTGTACTGCTACCTTTTGCCTGTGGCAATTAATTATTCTGACTTGGGGTAATTCTTATTCAACCTCAACAACTACTTCATCACTTTGCCATAAGCCATGTTTTGTACAGTAAGACATAGCTGTAAGTTTCATATTTCGCTGAGGTACAATGTGAAAGTCAACTTCTACATGACCCGGTTGGTTACCGAGTGCTCCGGGTGTAAAATGAGCTGTTGCCAGCATCGCTTCACCATTCCATAGTTGAACATATTCAATATAATGGTCGAAATCATCCGGATGCATATATTCATCTCCGAGTTTAACCGTTACTTTGAACTTTTCGCCTTTTTTCGCCTTGCTTTCGCAATGAATAAAAGGTGAGTGGCGGTCAATGTAATCTTTCTTTGCTTCTCTGTCTATTGTTGAAATATCAACATACCTGTTAATTTTCATAATACTTTAAATTTTTATTGTTATTACTAAACTGATTTGTTATCATTTATAAATCATCAAAACAAATGCCCGTAAAGATTGTTCACGGTTTTTTATAATTATTTTGACGGCTTTCCCACATCTCCCGGATCGTCAGTGTAACCGTACAGCCTGTCAAGTTTTATCTTGTATTTCTCTTTTAAATATTTTCTCTTTACTTTCAGGGTAGGAGATAGCTCGCCGGTTTCAGGTGTCCATTCTTCACAAGTAAGTTCAAACTTTTTGAGCTGCATATGGCGACCGAGAGTGCTGTTTATTTTGTCAACCTCTTTCTGATATCTTTCAATTACCTTAGGTTTGTGAATAAGGTCTTTGTTGTCCATATATTTTACATTGTGCTTGAAGCACCAGCCGTGCAGGAACTGGAATGAAGGACAGATGATGGCTGCCGCATACTTTTCTTTTTCGCCCACAACCATAATCTGATCAATAAACTGCGATTCTTTAAACTTGTTTTCAACCACCTGTGGCGCGACATATTTTCCTGTCGAAAGTTTGAAAATTTCCTTTTTCCTATCAGTAATTTTTAAAATATTATATTCCTGAAGCTCACCAATATCACCTGTATGGAACCAGCCGTCTTCATCAATAACCTCTTTTGTCTTTTCAGGGTCTTTATAATATCCCATCATCAGGTTCGGACCTCTCATAAGAATTTCTCCGTCTTCCGCAATTTTAACTTCCACATTTTTAATAACCGGCCCGACCGTTCCGAATTTCATATAAGGGTAATCAACGTGATTAACTGCAATAACCGGAGATGTTTCGGTTAGTCCGTAACCTTCCATAATGGTAATACCTGCACAATTGAAAACACGTGCCAGTCTTTCCTGAAGTGCAGCTCCACCGGAAACAACATTTTCAAGATTGTTTCCGAGAGCTTCGCGCCATTTTTTATATACAAGTTTATCGGCTATTTTACGCTGAAATTCATATACAGCTCCGTTTGCGCCATTAAGTTCATATTTCAGCCCAAGATTTACTGCCCAGAAGAATATGTTCTTTTTTAAACCTTTCAACTCTTTCCCTTTTAGCAGAAGCTTATCATATAATTTTTCAAGAACCCTCGGTACTGTTGCAAAACCATTAGGTTTTACCTCCCTGAGGTTTTCTCCTATCGTTTCAACACTCTCAGCATAATAGATCCCGCAACCCCGAAGCTGTACCATATAATTAACCATTCTTTCAAAGACATGGCATAGCGGAAGAAAGCTGAGAAATATTCCTTCTTTTTTAACAGTGAGAATATCAATGCTGCCTTCAACATTCGATATGAAATTTTTGTGGCTGAGCATTACGCCTTTTGACAATCCTGTCGTACCTGATGTATATATTATTGACATCAGCTCTTCAGGTTCAATACTCTCTTTAATCTTTTGAAGTTCATCTTCATATTTTTCTGCATTTACTTTTCCAAGCTCAATTATCTCCATCCAGTTTGAAACATCATTCACATCATCAAAAGAGTAAACCTTTTCAATATTAGGAGCAGCTTTTAGACGGTCTTTTATCTTGGCATAAAAATCCTCACCCGATACGATGATGAGGCGTGCGTCGGAGTGGGTTAAAACGTGTTCATATTCGGCATGACCAAGGTTTGCATAAACAGGAACATGAACAACACCAACCTGTGTCATTCCATTATCAATGAAGTTCCATTCAGGACGGTTATTGGAAATAGTGACGATTTTATCTCCTTTTTTAAATCCGAGAGCAAGCAGACCATAACTGAAATTATCTGCAAACTCCTTATATTGCAGAGTGCTGAATTTTTCCCATTTGCCGTTTCTCTTTACCGCAAGAGCATCATCGCGCTGAAGATTCTCTACGAGGTTGTCAACAATATCAAATGTTCTGCGTATTTCCATATCTGTGAGATTATATTGTTTTTAAGTAAGTATTTCTTTGTCAGAAATCCGGTATAAAGATAATAAAAAAAAGTGAATATAATCAAAACAATTTTAATTGTGTTACGTTTTCACCTACCGATATCTACTTTTCACCTTTTGGTTTAAATGTCCATTCAAAAACAAATTCAGCCACTATATCCCCTGTAGTGTCAAAGCCAGAGGAATGAACCTCAATAGTTTGACCTTCTCCCGATTCAATGCTTTTCCTGACCGATTTTCTTATTTTTTCTCCATCATTGCAGGTAAAAATAATTTTGGACTTTGCCTTTTTCGAAAATTCCGCCCTCATTTTCAGAACGAGCATTGAAACCGGTATCGGAGATTCACTAACCACATCAAGGGCAATTACTCCAGATGATAGTTCGGCAGCCATACTCAAAACGGCAAAATAAACAGACCTGAAAGGGTTTTTGTTCAGGAATTTAAAAGGAACCGATACCCTTGTCCTGCTTTTATCAAACTCAACAATCCGTAAACCGGCCAGAAAGGCCATCGGAAGTTGTGTAAGTAAGAACAGCTTCATTTTTAGTGGGCTTGAGGCCATTTTTCCTATTTTGCTCATAATTTGTTTTTTGACTTGTGTAGCCTGGTTTAATGAGTATAACTGCTATGTTTAACCATTAAGGCATTAAGATAAATCTTAACCCCTTAATGGTTTGATTTAACTATACTCCCTTATTAACAGGAGTGTTTTCCGTTCTGTCTTTATATTTTATAACTATTATCCTCAATCACCCTTGCTGCAATTTTTTTTCTTGCAGAAACCACATCAACCGGATTTACCTTTGTGAAACGTTTCATGCCCATCAGCATTCCCTGCTTTTCATCACCTTCGGCGAAATAATTCACAGTGTCAATGCCTGTTTTGTTCAATTTATAAGCAACATCGAACATAAACACATCAAGGATATCTTTATAAAGTTCAAGTTTGCTTTCGTCGTACATCGAACTCAGTTTCTCAACTCTGAGCATTGTGGACTCGGCTGCATAGGTGTTAATCAGCATATCCGAGAGGCTCATTAGTACCTCCTGCTCATTCGGTAGCTTATCTGTGAATTTTTGCAATGCAGCACCTGCCACCATCAGGATTGTTTTTTTGAAGTTTTTGATATACTTCTTCTTTTCTTCAAAATAGTCTATTGTCGGATTTCCGAAATCTGGAATCTGCATAAGTTCACCGGCAACTGCCTTGGCGGGTGTCAGAAGGTCGAGTTCACCCTTCATTCCTCTTTTAAGCAATTCTCCGACAATGAGCATCCTGTTTATTTCGTTTGTACCTTCAAAAATCCTGTTTATCCTTGAATCTCGATATGCACGTTCTACGGGCATCTCTGCTGAATAACCCATTCCGCCGTAAGTTTGAACGGCTTCATCCACAACGTAGTCCAGAGATTCGGAGCCGAAAATTTTAGCTATTGAAGCCTCAATTGCAAACTGCCGGATGCCTTCAATACTTGCTTTTCCTTTGTCCATTCCCTCGGCGACCAATGACTCAATGGCATCGTCAATATTTTGGCTGGCACGGTATGTCAGCGATTCACTTGCAAAAGTTTTGACAATCGATTCGGCAATTTTATGCTGTATTGCTCCAAAGCTTGAAATAAATTTACCAAACTGTTTTCTTTCATTGGCATACTGAACCATATTGTTAATTGTCGCCTTACTTGCTCCAATTGTCGCACCCGAAAGTTTTATTCTTCCGAGATTTAAAATGTAAAGAGCTATTTTGAAGCCGCCGTTTCTTGGACCCAGAAGGTTCTCAGCGGGAATTTTCGCATTCTCGAAGTAAATTTGAGTTGTTGATGCACCCTTGATACCCATCTTTTCTTCTTCCTGTCCTACTGTAAAGCCCGGGGTGTCGCGTTCAACAATAAAAGCACTCAGGTTCTTGTCATCATCAATTTTTGCATAAACAATGAAAAGGTCGGCAATACCGGCATTTGTTATCCATATCTTTACTCCATTTAGGATGTAATGTTTGCCATCCTCTGTTAAAGTTGCTTTTGTTGCTCCCGAATTGGGGTCTGATCCGGCATTGGCCTCCGTCAGTGCATAAGCTCCGATGTGTTCGCCTGATGCAAGTTTAGGAAGATATTTCTGCTTCTGTTCTTCGGTTCCGAAGTATAGGATTGGAAGTGTCCCGATACCTGTGTGAGCTGAGAAGGTGACGGCAAAACTGTATCCTTTCCCCATCTCTTCAGTTGTGAGCATTGATGTTACAAAGTTCTGGCCGAAACCGCCGTACTCCTCCGGAACTGATATTCCAAGAAGCCCTAGTTCGCCGGCATCCTTTAAAAGTTTTATTGACAGGTCTCTGTCGTGCTCGTCAAGAGCGTCAATATTAGGAAGAACCTGAGTGTCGTTAAAATCCTTACAGGTTTGAGCCATCATACGTTGCTCTTCGTTAAATTCCTCGGGGATGAAAATATCCGTTGCTTCCGTTTCCCGGATAAGGAATTCACCACCTTTTATTGCTTTTTTGTCTGACATAATATTTGTTTTTATTAATTTTTACTTTGTTCATCATAACATCTCAAAAATCCCTGCAGCACCCTGACCTGTTCCGATGCACATTGTCACCATTCCGTATTTTTTATTTCGTCTTTTTAACTCATTTAGAATCTGTACGGTTAATTTGGCACCGGTTGCTCCCAAAGGGTGTCCTAATGCAATTGCACCTCCATTGACATTAACGATATCAGGATTTAAGCCGACTTTATCAATGACAACAATAGACTGTGATGCAAAAGCTTCATTCAGTTCAATCAGGTCTATATCAGCGAGTTTCATTCCCGAATGCTTTAGTACTTTAGGTATTGCAGCCATTGGGCCGACACCCATTTTGTAAGGTTCAACACCGGCAACCTGATAGTCAACTAAACGTGCAATTGGTGTTAGGTTGTATTGTTTCAACACCTTTTCAGATACCACCATTACAAAAGCGGCTCCATCAGACATTTGCGACGAGTTACCTGCTGTTGAAGTACCATCCTGTGCGAATGCAGGTTTTAGTTTGGCAAGGCCATCAGCAGTAGTGCCTCTTCTAGGGCCTTCATCAACATCAAAAACCTTATCACGTGTCAGCATCTTGTCATCTTTAAAATAGTTCTCTTTGACTGTTATGGGAACTATCTGGTCTTTAAAGTAGCCATTGTCAATAGCATTTAATGCCTTATTGACCGATTTGGCAGCAAAAATATCCTGAGCCTCTCTGGTTATATTATATTCTCTTGCAACCATTTCAGATGTAAGTCCCATACTCAGGAACCATTTTGGATTTGTTTTTGCAACGTCAGGATTAGGTACAAGCCTCCATCCTCCCATATTTATCATTGACATTGTTTCGGCACCACCGGCAATAATAACATCTGCTATGCCAGCTGAAATTTTCGCCGAAGCGATGGCTATTGATTCTATTCCGGATGAACAAAACCTGTTAATTGTCGAGCCGGGAACGTCAACCGTCTCCATTGCCATTAGAGAAATGAACCTTCCCATATTCATCCCTGTTTCGGCTTCAGGAAATGCGTTTCCAACTATGATGTCATCAATTTCTGACTTTTCAATTTGTGGGAAATCATTCAATAAATGTTTTATCACTGCTACTGAAATATCATCCGGACGGGTAAAACGTAAACTGCCTCGTGGAGCTTTTCCGATTGCCGAACGATATCCACCTACTATATATGCATTCATAATTTATATTTTTTAAATTAAGTTAAATTATAATAATCAGTTAGTTGCGAAGGATTTTACCTTTTGTGATCAGGCTTTGAATCCTTTCGAGTGTTTTACGCTGCATACAAAGCTCCATAAAGGCTTTTCTCTCAAGATTCAGCAAATATTGCTCCGAAACTTCGGTCAGTGCCTGAGATATTTCACCTCCGGCCATAACCCACCCGAGTTTTTCGGCGATGAGCTTGTCGTGTTCCGACATATAGTTTCCTGTCGTAAAGCCGTCAGCACCAACGTAAACCATTCCGAGAGCCTCTCTGCCGAGGACTTTAATGTCCTTACGTGCAACAGGTTTTGTGTAACCCTTTTCAGCA
>Ga0256913_10000542_pt1 | contig 19723 bp, 17 predicted proteins | sample Axial_MatmetaG_FD_185970 | JGI IMG/M metagenome (GOLD analysis project Ga0256913, IMG submission 185970) | Deep-sea worm associated microbial mat communities from Axial Seamount, Juan de Fuca Ridge, Pacific Ocean - Axial_Mat | ecosystem: Environmental > Aquatic > Marine > Oceanic > Microbial... | reverse complement strand
TCCCACCAGTATCAAGCACCTCAAAATCTCTATTTTCTGAGATAGTAACGATGCGTTTTTTGATATCTCTAGTCGTACCACTCATATCTGAAGTGATAGCATCCCTTTGTCTAGCCAAACGGTTAAATAGAGATGACTTACCCACATTTGGACGACCAAGTATGGCTACTTTTTTTAGATTATTCTCTTGCATTTATCTTCTTTTTTATAATTTGGTGCAATTATAACATTTTGTTACTCTTTTAACAATACTTATCGCTTATTTGGTATAAGATTTAATAATAAAAAGTGTATTGTATGGTTTCATTTTGGTATTTATTATATATCATATAACTTAATCAACCTAAATAAAAAGCTTAAAATAGTAAAATAAACTAAAGTTATTGGATGGAAAAAGATGCATACAAAAGAATACAATATAGAAGAAGATTTTATAAACAGTTTAGTTAAAAATCTAAAATATACCTATCGTCCTGATATAAGAGATAGAGCTTCACTTGAAAAAAACTTTAGAGAGAAGCTTGAAACACTTAACAGAGTCCATCTAACTGACAATGAATTTTCAAGACTTTTAGAGCAGATTATAACTCCTGATGTTTTTAAAGCTTCTAAGATTCTTCGTAGTCGTAACAGCTTTGAGAGAGATGACGGGACACCTTTGCACTTTACACTTGTAGATATAAAAGATTGGTGCAAAAATAGTTTTGAAGTTATCAACCAACTTCGTATAAATACACAAAACAGTTTCCACCGATATGATGTTATTATCTTGATAAATGGACTTCCACTAGTTCAAATAGAGCTAAAAACTCTTGAAGTTAGTCCAAGAAGAGCGATGCAACAAATCATAAACTACAAAAATGATATAGGCAACGGCTATACAAATACGATTTTAAGTTTTATGCAACTCTTTATCGTCTCAAACAGAACAACCACAAGATACTTTGCTAACAATAACACAAAACATTTTGCTTTTGATGCAGATGAGAGATTTTTACCTATCTATGAGTATGCGGATAAACAAAACTGTAAAATCACCGAGCTTCATGATTTTAGTGAAAGTTTTCTTGCTAAGTGTTCTTTGAGTCAGATGATAAGTCGCTATATGGTTTTGGTAGAGAGTGAGCAGAAGCTTATGATGATGAGACCATATCAAATCTATGCCGTTGAGGCTATCGTAGAGTGTATAGAAGATAACAGAGGAAACGGATATATTTGGCATACAACAGGAAGTGGAAAGACTCTTACATCTTTTAAAGCCTCAACTTTGTTAAAAGACAATGACCAGATAGAAAAAATCCTTTTTGTAGTGGATAGAAAAGATCTTGACCGTCAAACAAGAGAGGAGTTTAACAAGTTTCAAGAGGGAAGTGTTGAAGAAAACACAAATACTCACACTTTGGTAAACAGACTACTCTCTACCAACAAAGCCGATAAAGTGATAGTAACAACCATCCAAAAACTCGGACTTGCTCTTGATAAAACTAACAAAAACAACTATAAAAAGATGTTAGAGCCTCTATCTGATAAACGAGTTGTTTTTATCTTTGATGAGTGCCACCGTTCACAGTTTGGAGAAAATCATAAAGCTATAAAAGAGTTTTTCCCAAAAGCACAACTTTTTGGTTTTACAGGAACTCCGATATTTGAAAAAAATGCAACTTATACACAGATAGAGGGAGATGTAAAAACTCTAAAAACAACTGAGGATATCTTTGAAAAAGAGCTTCATGCCTACACCATAAGCAATGCCATAGAGGACAATAATGTCCTTCGTTTTCACATAGACTACTATAAACCAAAAGATGACACTTTGCAAAAAGTAGGTGAAAAACTCTCAAAAAAAGCTATCGTTAAAGCTATCTTAGACAAACATAACTCAGCCACTTCAAACAGAGTGTTCAATGCCATCTTTGCCACAGCAAGTATAAATGATGCTATAGAGTATTATGCACTTTTTAAAGAGATACAACAAGCAAAACAGAAAGAGGATGAAAACTATAAACCTCTAAATATAACAGCAGTCTTTTCACCTCCGGCAAATGGAAACAAAGATATAGCTCAACTTCAAGAGGATTTAGCTCAAGAAAAGTATGACAATACTATAGAACCGGACAAGAAAAAAGAGGCTTTAAAAGAGATAGTAGATGACTACAACCAAAGATATAAGACAAATCACACCTTAAGCGAGTTTGATAAATACTACCAAGATGTGCAACAGAGGATAAAAGATCAAAAGTATCCAAACAGAGACTACCCTCATGATAAAAAGATAGATATAGTCATAGTGGTGGATATGCTTCTAACCGGATTTGATTCAAAGTATCTAAATACACTCTATGTAGATAAAAATCTAAAATACCACGGTCTTATCCAAGCCTTTTCAAGAACTAACAGAGTTTTAAACGATACAAAACCTTATGGAAATATCCTTGATTTTCGCTCCCAACAGACAAATGTAGATGAAGCTATAGCAACTTTTTCAGGTAAGAGCGAAAGAAAACCAAAAGAGATATGGTTAGTTGACTCAGCTCCTAAAGTGATAGAGCAGTATGAACAAAGAGTAAAAGAGTTAGAAAACTTTATGCACTCAAAAGGCTTGAGCAATCAACCACAAGAGATTGCAAACCTACAAGGAGATAGCACAAAAGCAGAGTTTATCAATATCTTTAAAGAGATACAAAAACTAAAAACAAGACTAGAACAATACACAGACTTAGATGAAGTCTCCAAACAAAAGATCCAAAATATCTTACCAGAAGATACTCTCAGAGCTTTTAAATCAGCATATATCGAAACAGCAAAACAGTTGCAAGAAAAAAGAGACAAAAGCAGACAAGATGAACTATCCCCAGAGTTAGAACAGCTTGATTTTGAGTTAGTGCTTTTTGCTTCTGCTGTTATAGACTATGACTATATCTTAACTCTTATAACTCGCTACTCTCAAAGTGAGCCTAAAAAGCAAAAGATGACAAAAGAGCAGATCATCTCACTACTAAAATCTCATGCAAACTTGATGGAAGAAAAAGATGACATGATAGAGTATATAAACACTCTCAAAGTTGGCATAGGTCTTAGCCAAGAGGAGATTCGCAAAGGTTATGAGACTTTTAAAGTAGCCAAAAACAGAGATCGCCTTATCAAAATAGCATCAAAACACAACATAGAGTTAAAATCTTTACAAGACTTTATAGATACTATACTAGATAGGATGATATTTGACGGTGAACAACTTACAGACCTACTAGCACCACTAGAGCTTGGATGGAGAGATAGAAGAGTTAAAGAGTTGGCACTTATGGAGGATTTGGTGCCATATCTCAAAAAACTGGCAAATGGTAGAGATATATCGGGCTTGGAGGCTTATGATGAGTAAAAGAGTACCTAAGCTTAGATTTAAAGAGTTTGAGAGTGATGGGGAGTGGGAGGAGAAGAGGTTAGGAGAATTAAGCACTAAAATAGGTGATGGGTTACATAGTACACCAAAATATGATAAAAATGGTAAATATTCATTTATAAATGGAAATAATTTAATCAATGGTAAAATAATAATTTCAAATTTAACAAAAAAAGTGAATAAAACTGAAGCTATTAAATATGAAAAACAGTTAAACAATAAAACTACGATATTATTATCAATAAATGGAACTATTGGCAATCTTGCTTTTTATAATAATGAAAAAGTAGTATTAGGAAAAAGTATTGCATATATAAATATAAAAAACAATATTGATATTAATTTTATTTTTAATCAATTAAAAACTTATAGAATAAAATCTTATTTTCAATCAGAATTAACTGGTTCTACCATTAAAAATTTATCATTAAAAACAATTCGAAATACTTATTTATTAATCCCAAAAAACCTAAAAGAACAACAAAAAATAGCCAACACCCTAAGCTCTCTTGATAACCTTATCATGAGTGAAGATAAAAAACTCCAAGCCTTACAAACCTATAAAAAAGGGTTGATGCAACAACTATTCCCAAAAGAGGGCGAAAGAGTGCCTAAGCTTAGATTTAAAGAGTTTGAGAGTGATGAGGAGTGGGAGGAGAAGAAACTTTTTCAAACAGGTGAAATTATTACAGGCAATACTCCAAGTACAAGAAATTTAGATAATTATGGAAATGATTTTTTATTTATATCTCCTTCAGATATTAATAAAATGAAATATATTAGTAATTCAAAAATTAAATTATCAAAACAAGGTTTTAGACAAACAAGGAATATAGAAGAAGATAGTATTTTATTTGTTTGTATAGGTTCTACTATCGGGAAAATAGCAAAAAACAAATATAAATGTGCAACAAATCAACAAATTAATTCAGTTGTTCCATATAAAAATTACCATAATGATTTTATTTATTATGTTTTAGATAAAAATGCAACAAAAATAGCAAATATTGCTTCATATCATGCAATACCAATAATAAATAAAAGTGAATTTTCTCAGTTTAAAATTTTAATACCAACCCAAAAAGAACAACAAAAAATAGCCAACACCCTAAGCTCTCTTGATAACCTTATAGAAAACCAATCTAAAAAGATAGAGACTTTAAAAGAGCATAAAAAAGGGCTTATGCAACAGATGTTTGTGAGTGATGAGGAGAGATAAATGAAGGCAATAGAACAAATATACACAAAGCAAGAAATTTTAAATATATTAAAATTTCCCAAAAATTATAAAAATGCAATACTAAATGATGCTACTATAGATAGACGACTAAAAATAAAACCTAATAATCCAGCTTTTTATAGTATGGACTTGGAGTTAAATGACAGTTATAAAGTTCATTTTCAACATAACAATGATGAAGAGTTTCCAAAATATACTGCTATTTTAATGCTTAATAAAACACTCATTTGTAGATTAGATTATCATGATGGTCATAGACGAAGTTGTAAAAAAGAGATTTTTATAGATGAGATGTATGAAGATTTGCATATTCATCTTTATTGTGAAGAGTGTATTCAGCAGAGATTTAAAAGTGAAGCTTTTGTATTAAATATCAAACAAGAGAAGTTAATAAACTTTGATTTTAAATGTTTTGTTACTCTTTTTTGTAAAATTATCAATCTTGGATGTAAGTTAGATTGTCAAAGGGGGCTATTCTCATGAAAGAAATAAATAAAATTTTTGAAGAGTTTTGTAATAACTACAGAGTTAAGATAAGCCCAAAAAATCGATACAAAGCAAAAATTATCACTCCATTTGGTGGGCTAGATAGTGATCCTATTATTTTTAATGCACAGCTTGAAAATGAAAAGACACTTATTTTGGATGATGCTTTAGCGACTTATATGTTTTATGATAAAAACTTTTATGATCCATCATCAAATGCACAAGACATCATGATGACAATATTAAAAACTTATGGATTGAGTGAAGATGAGTTTAAAATGAGAAAAATTATTGATCTTAATTCAAAATATTGGCAAGAAGATATTTTAGATTATATTACAGCACTTGTGAAATTGCAAGATCTTACATTTTTGAAAAAAGAAACTATATTAAAAGAGTTTTTAGAGATTGTGAAGCAGTATGTCAAAGAGAATTTTGATGTAAAATATAGTTACTTTTCCGAGGGAATAAAGCCATTTGATAGTGAGAGCCTTTTCCCTGTTGATATTGCACTCTCTAATGATAATCAAAAATTTGTAAATATCTATGCTATTAGCTCTCATAATAAGCTTACTGAAGCAACCTTGAGCATGATGCATTACAGATATGAAGCGATTGAAGGAGAGTTTTATAATATCTCTATTTTTGATGAACTTTCAAAGTTTGCCAAAGGCAATAAAATCAAAAGACTCACGGCACTAAGTGACAAGCTTTTACCTGATTTTGGTGATTTTGATAAAAAAATTCTTGGTGAAGAGTTACATAAAAGATTGGGATAGGTTATTGTGAATAATACTGAAGAGTTTAATAGTTTAGAAGAGATTGTAACAAAGTTTCGTTCTAATGCTAAAAAAGTAAGACTTGTTTTTGCTCATAATGGTACAGGAAAAACAAGGCTTTCTAGATTTTTTAAAGAGGCAGGTCAAGAAGAGGACAGAAGTGATACACTTTATTTTAATGCTTTTACTGAAGACCTGTTTCATTGGGATAATGATTTGGAGCATGATACTACAAGGATTTTAGAGTTAAAAGATTCAAAATTTTTTAGAGTATTAGATGGTGATGGATTTGATATTCAAAATAAAATAAGAAGCTTTTTAAATCGATATGCTGATTTTGATTTTGACATTGATACAACAACAAGAAAAGTTAGTTTTTATCGTGAAGTAACTATTGATGAAAAATCAGAAACTATTTACAATATCAAAGTATCACGAGGTGAAGAAAATATCTTTATATGGTGCTTTTTTCTTGCAATAGCTCAATTAGCCATTGATGAACATGAAGCCTATATTTGGGTTAAATATATCTATATAGACGATCCTATCTCCTCTCTTGATGATAATAATGTCATCACAGTAGCAAGCCACTTAGCAAAGCTTATAAGAGATTCTAATGGTAAAGAATTTATAATCTCAACACATCATGGACTTTTTTATAATGTTATGTTTAATGAATTAAAAAATGCAGAAAAGTACCTCTTAAAAAAAGATACTTTCTCAAATACATATAAGTTAGAAACTTTAAAAAATGATACACCATTTTATCAACATATAGCAATAATAAAAGATTTATATAAAATAGCACAAAGTGGTAAAATATATACATATCATTTTAATTTACTAAGAAATATTTTGGAAAAAACGGCTGCATTTCATGGTTTTGAAAAGTTTTCTGATTGTATTAAGGCAGAAAATGATGATATAGATAAAATTATTCATACAAGACGAATAAATATACTAAGTCATGGTAACTATTCAATATTTGAACCTATTGAGATGCAAGATGAAAATAAAGAACATTTTAGAAAAATTTTACAAAATTTTATAGAAGAATATCATTTTAGTGAACAATTATTTGAAGTTCAAGAAACAGAAGGTAACTAAATGAACACAAACAAAGATATAGTAATCTACACAGACCAAAACCAAAATATAAAACTCAATGTCATCATCAAAGATGAAACACTATGGGCTACTCAAAAACAGATGGCTGAACTTTTTGAAGTAAATGTTCCAGCTATTTCAAAACATTTGAAAAATATTTTTGAAAGTGCTGAATTAGATAAAAATTCAGTTATTTCCATTTTGGAAACAACTGCAAGTGATGGCAAAAAATATAATACAAAATTTTACAACCTTGATGCCATCATCGCTGTAGGATATAGAGTAAATAGTAAAAAAGCTACAAAGTTTAGGATATGGGCAACAGAGATTTTAAAAGAGTTTATAATAAAAGGCTTTGTTCTTGATGATGAGAGATTAAAACAGAGTAAAAACTTCTCTAAAGACTATTTTGACGAGCTTCTTGAGAGAGTTCGCTCAATCCGTGCAAGTGAAAGAAGGATATATCAAAAAATAACCGATATATTTAGAGAGTGTAGCATAGACTATGACAAAGACTCAAATATCACAAGAGATTTTTATGCTACTGTTCAAAACAAGTTTCATTATGCTATCACAGGGGAGACTGCTGCTGAAATCATCTACAACAGAGCCGATAAAAATAGTCCAAATATGGGCTTAACTACTTGGAAAAACTCACCAAATGGTAGAATCTTAAAAAGTGATACTCATATAGCAAAAAACTATCTAACACAAAAAGAGATAAAAAAACTTGAAAGAACAGTATCGAGCTACTTTGACTATATAGAAAATCAAATAGAACTCAGAAAAGAGGAAAGCAATCCTTTTTCGATGGCAGAACTAAGCAAAAGTATAGATAAATTTTTAACATTTAATGACTTTAAAATCTTAGATACTAAAGGAAAGATATCAAACAAGATGGCTATAAAAAAAGCAGATACTCAATATGAAGAGTTTAACAAAACACAAAATATAAAATCTGATTTTGATGAGTTTATAAAAGAGATAAAGGCAAAAGTATGAGTGAAGAACAACAAAAAGAACTAGGAAAGATACTTTGGGATATAGCAGATGAGTTAAGAGGTGCGATGAATGCTGATGACTTTCGTGATTATATGCTCTCATTTTTGTTTTTGAGGTATCTCTCTGATAACTATGAGATGGCTGTAAAAAAGGAGTTAGGTAGAGATTATCCCGAGCCAAAAGAGAATGATGACAGACTTCCTTTAGCTATATGGTATGAAGAAAACTCTGAGTTTATAGATGAGTTTGAAGAGCAGATGAGAAAAAAAGTTCACTATGTCATAAAGCCAGAATTTTTATGGAACAATATAGCAAAACTCGCTCAAAATCAAGACAATGAACTCCTCCAAACGCTTGAAAAAGGGTTTAAATATATAGAAAATGAGTCATTTTCAAGCACCTTTAACGGACTCTTTTCCGAGATAAATCTCTCCTCTGAAAAGTTAGGCAAAGACTATACACAAAGAAATAAAAAGCTCTGCACTATCATCTCTAAAATCTCTGAAGGTATAGCAAGATTTTCAACCGATAGTGATGTTTTGGGTGATGCTTATGAGTATCTTATAGGACAGTTTGCAGCTGGTAGTGGAAAAAAGGCAGGAGAGTTTTATACTCCGCAACAGATATCTACTATACTTTCTGAGATAGTAACACTAGATAGCCAAGATCCAACTACAGGAAAAAAGAGCAAGTTAAACAGAGTCTTTGACTTTGCTTGTGGTTCTGGTTCTTTGCTTTTAAATGTTAGAAAACAGTTAGGAAAACATGGCATAGGAAAGATCTACGGTCAAGAGAAAAATATAACTACCTACAACCTCGCACGGATGAATATGCTCTTACATGGTGTTAAAGATAATGAGTTTGAGATATATCATGGAGATTCACTTCTGAATGAGTGGGATATACTAAGAGAGGAAAATCCTGCTAAAAAGATTACATTTGATGCAATAGTAGCAAATCCACCTTTTAGTTATAGATGGAACCCAAGTGAAGAGTTAGCAAAAGATTTTCGTTTTAAAAACTATGGACTTGCACCAAAAAGTGCGGCTGACTTTGCTTTTTTACTTCATGGATTTCACTATCTTGATAGAGATGGGACTATGGCTATCATACTTCCTCATGGAGTTTTGTTTCGTGGAGGTGCGGAAGCTAGGATAAGAACAAAACTACTACAAGATGGCAATATAGATGCTGTTATAGGACTACCATCTAAACTATTTTTTTCTACTGGCATACCTGTTTGTATCTTGGTGCTTAAAAAGTGTAAAAAAGATGATGATATTCTTTTTATAAATGCAAGTGATGAGGAGCATTTTGAAAAAGGAAAACGACAAAATCATCTAAGAGAGGAGGATATAAAAAAGATAGTAGATACCTATCAGTTTAGAAAAGAAGAGGATAGATACTCTCGTCGTGTATCGATGCAAGAGATAGAAAAAAATGACTTTAATCTAAATATATCCCGATATGTAAGCACTGCTAAACCTGAACCTATTGTGGATTTGGATAAAGTTCATAAAGAGTTGCTTGAGTTAGAAAGTAAGATACAAAAGCATAAAGATGAGCATAACGGTTATCTTAAAGAGTTGGGGCTAGAACTTTTGCCATAGTTTTTTGGCAATGATGGTTTAGGTTGAAGCGTATGACTACACCAAAAAAGCCTAATACAAAAACCCAAACAACCACAAAGGTATCTTCGCATCGGTACCTAACTCTATATCATCTGCTACCACAAAAGAGTTGGGTATATCTTTGATCTGTTCAAAGCTCTTTTTGGCTCCGCCAATTTCAAAGGTATATCTCTTATCTACTAAAAAATCTCCCTGTTTTGAGATATGTAGTTGATATTTTGAAGATAACTGATTTGCAAAAAATGTCTCTCTTATGGTTCCTTTTTCTTGATTTTGGCAGTATGCATATAGCAGATTTGTATTGTTTAGGTAGATTTTTGCTGGTTTGCTTATCTTTTTTAACCCTTTTGTTGCCTCCTCTATCAAAAGTAGCATTTGAGAGTCATTCAGATATGATATGTAGTCATAAAGCTTCACTCTACTTATCTCAGCCAATGCAGAGATTTTTGTATAGTTTACTTCAAAAGGTTTACTCTCACATACTACTTCAAGAAGTTTTTTGAGTTTATAAGTGTATTTTTGCTCTATAAGTCCTAGTGATGTTAAGTCTATATCTATAGTTAGATTTATGGTATTTAATAGGTTTTGATAGTATGAAAATCTCTTATCAAAATAAAATGGATAATACCCAACTTCAAGATACTCTTCAAAGTCAGCCAAAATATTTTCTAATTTTAACTCTTTTACAATGCTTGAGTGATTTTTTAAAATCTCTTCTAATGAGTAAGCATTTATATCTTTGTCATATTTTAACTCCAAAAACTCTCTAAAAGAAAATCCTCTTAGATTATATAGTGTAACTCTTCTACTAAGGTCACTTTTGGCACTCAAAAGCGATATGGCACTACTACCTGTAACTATAACTTTGATATCAAAAAGATCATAGATAGTTTTAAGATATGAACTAAAATCATTATATCTGTGTACTTCATCCAAAAGCAGATACTCTCCACCATCTTCAACAAACTCTTCTACAATCTCTACCAAATCCATACCACTCAAAAATGGATAATCAAGAGAGATATAAAGAGTTTTTTTATCTTGAGAGAGTAACTCTTTGAGATATTCTAAAAGCATTGTAGTTTTCCCAACACCTCTTGCACCATAAATGGCAATCATCTTATCATCAAAATTTATCTCATCGAAAAGGTACCGTTTGTATATGATAGAAAAGTTTTTGAGCAGTCTATCTTGATATTTTTTTATAGTTGTTAGCATAATCTACCTTTTGTAAATGTTTATGTTCGTTTACAATTCTAATATATTTTAACTTTGTGTTTGTTTATGAACATTTACAAAATCATTATCGTATTCAGCAAATACGACCTACGCAAAAACATCTTACTCTTTTGGTAATGATTCGACATATATGCTTTGGCTTGGGAAGGCAAAGCTACTGCCGCACTCTTCGACTATTTGCATAATCTTGACATTGATATCTTCTCTAGTCTCTAGATATTTTGCCCAGTTTGCAGTGTTTGTGAATGTATAGATAAAGATATCTAGTGAACTATCTCCAAAATTGTCAAAATAGACCATCAATGAATCTTTTTGACTTATACCCTCGTGAGACTTTAGCATCTCTTCAATGCGAGTTTTTATCTCTAGTAGTTGAGTGGAATTTGTACCATATGTAAGACCTATGTGCATCTTGATGCGTCTGATACCTCGTCTTGAGTAGTTTTCTATTGGTGAGTTGGCTACTATGGAGTTGGGTACTGTTATGAGTGCTTTGCCAAAAGAGCGTATTTTGGTAGTCCTCATACCTACATCTTCTACTACACCCTCGACTCCACCGACTTTGACCCATTCGCCTATGCGGATAGATCTATCTAGCAAAAGTGCTAGTGAGCCAAATAGGTTACTAGCTGTATCTTTTGCTGCTAGGGCAAATGCAAGTCCACCAAGTCCTAGTGAAGCAATAAGTGCTGTTACATTTACTCCCCACACTTGCAAGATGGCTGCAAGTCCTATACCACCTATGATAATTTTGATCAATGCTAAGATAAATCCACCCATCTCTTTGGATAGATCATCATTGAATTTGGCAGTAGCTTTATAGACTATCTCTCTAAGAGCTTCAGCAATAGCCAAAATAGACCAAAATAGAGTATAAAGCATAAGTGAGTTTAATACATTATTGATAAATTGTGTCTCTTTGAAAATCAATAAAAAGAAAAGATGCAGTGCTATGATGATAAAACTAAATCTGATAGGAGCCTTGAGTGCGGAGATAATCCTATCATCATAGTATGTTTTGGAGCGTTTTGCAAAGTTGTGTAAAAAGACAATAACAATATATGTGAAAAATTGTCTTAATCCCAATACAAATAAAAATACCAAGAATGCCAAAATCAAATTGGCAAGTGGTATCCCCCAAAATGTTTGTTGGAAAAATTCACCATATTTGGATGTATATACAGGGTTGAGTAACTCTTGGATTTTGTCTGCTAACCCTAAGTCAACACTATCGATGACATTGACAAGACTTGTTAGGTTCTGATCTGCTGGTTGTGTATTTGGCATATAGACACGATTCCTTTGCTATTTTTTGCGATATTATAGTAAAATTATACCAAATTAGGAGTTTAATAAATGAAAAAAATAGTTTTTATACTGATAACTGTTTTATCTATAGCACATACGCAAGTACTTGATATCTCATACATAGCCAAATTTGGCATACTTGGCAAAGTAGGTAAGATAGACAACAAGATTATTATAAACCATAACAAATACACTATAGATACTACACTCAAACTATACGGTATAGCCAAAATGTTACTAGGTGGACAAAAAGAACATTATACCTCAAAAGGAAAAATAATCAATGGGTATTTTGTGCCTGATTTTTACTCTATGAGTAGTATCAAAAAAAGTAAGAGTTCTTTGAAAAAGTACTATTTTGATCATAAAAAGCATACAGTAACTAGAATCAAAATAAAAACCAAAAATCACAAAGTGACATATAACAAAAAGCAGATATTGGATTTTTATGCCAAAGATGATTTGTTGACTCTCTATTTCAATATGGACAGACATATCAAAGCATACAAAAATAAAAAGAGTTTTATTCTCAATGTAGCAGGGCTAGAGAAACAAAAAGGCAAAGTCAAAATCACTCAAGCTACAAGAGACGATATAAATGAGTACAAAGATGAGTTGGGTAGTAGCTATAGCTGGTATGCCAAAGCACTCATAGTCCAAAAGAGTTTCAAAAATAAAAAAGGCGATATACTTTTGAGTGCATCAAAAGATGGATATATCAAAAAAGCTGTTATAAAAGATTTGGTTATGTATGGAGATGCGACGCTTAAAAGGATAAAATAACTTTTTTTTGATACACTTGCATCCAAAAAAGAGATATAGATGAGAGAAAAAATCCAAAATATGGATAGAGGCATACTCTTTATGCTTTTAGCATCACTTAGTTTTGCTTTTATGGGTGGATTTGCCAAGAGTGTTAGCCAGATACTTCCACCTGTGGAGGTTACATTTTTTCGTAATATCTTTGGTGTTTTGATAGTTGGATTTAGTATCTACAAATCACCTCTTAAGCAGATAGGTGGTAAGCCTTTGTTGTTGCTTTTTCGTGGTAGTATGGGATTTGTGGCACTTTTGGCTTATTTTTATATAATGGCATATATCCCACTAGGTGAAGCGGTAACTTACAATAAAACTTCACCACTTTTTGTGGCACTTTTTGCTTGGCTGTTTCTAAAAGAGAAGCTACACATCTCTGCACTTTTTGCTATCATTTTAGGATTTGTTGGTATCGTACTTGTTGCCAAGCCTGATGGATTTGCGTTTGATAGGTACGATATGCTTGGTATCTTCTCTGGTATGGGGGCTGCTTTGGCATACACCTCTATCCGTGAGCTTAGAAAGTATTATGATACTAGAGCTATAGTGATGAGTTTTATGGGTGTTGGTAGTATAGCCCCACTTACATTGATGCTGATAGCCCCACATATAGAGGTGCCAAAGAGTCTTGATTGGATGTTTGCACCATTTGTGATGCCTAGTGGGATTGTGTGGCTTTATGTGGCTTGTGTTGGGGTGTTTGCTACTATCTCACAAGTGCTTATGACCAAAGCGTACGAATACACCAAAGCTGGGATTGTAGGGACTATTAGCTACTCCAATATTGTATTTGCCACTATCATAGGAGTGATTTTGGGAGACCCTATACCTGATTTTTGGACAATTTTGGGTATAATCTTGGTAATTGCTTCAGGATTGATTGTAGCACTGATTAAGGAGAAAAGATGATACTAATAGCAGGACCTTGTGTCATAGAGAGCCGTGATAGTATGATGCGTATAGCACAAGAGTTGCAAAAATATAGTGATGATTGCACCAAAGAGTTTTATTTCAAAGCTAGTTTTGATAAGGCAAATAGAACTAGTTTGGATAGTTTTCGTGGACCTGGATTGGATGAAGGGTTAAAGATGCTTCAAGAGATCAAAGAGCAGTTTGGCTACAAGATACTCACAGACATTCACGAATCAAACCAAGCTAGTGTAGTGAGTGAAGTAGCTGATGTGTTGCAGATACCTGCATTTTTGTCTCGTCAAACTGATTTGCTAGTAGCAGCTGCCAAAACAGATGCAGTGGTCAACATCAAAAAAGGGCAATTTCTAGCACCACAAGCTATGAAACACTCAGTAGCGAAAGTGCTTAAAACTAGAGGATGCGATGAGGTTAGTTATGACAATAGCCAAAAGTATAATGTATGGCTAACTGAGCGTGGTAGTAGCTTTGGGTATGGTAACTTGGTGGTTGATATGAGAAGTCTGCCTATTATGCGTGAGTATGCACCTGTAGTGTTTGATGCTACCCACTCAGTACAGATGCCAGCTAGTGGAGGGCAGAGTAGTGGGGGAGATAGTTCTTTTGTACCATATCTATCTCGTGCAGCAGCAGCTGTTGGAGTAGATGGATTTTTCTTTGAGACACACTTTGACCCTGCAAAAGCACTTAGTGATGGTCCAAATATGATAGAGCTAGATAAACTAGAGAGTTTAATAGCACAAATAGATGAGATTAGAAATATAGTAGAATAAAGGATAAAACATGAACATAGTAGAAGGAAACTTAAGCGTTGACAAGAGCAAAAAGATAGCGATAATCAATGCTAGATTTAACCATTTTATCACAGATAGATTGGTAGAGGGTGCCAAGGATGCATATATCAGACATGGTGGAGATGAGAAAGATTTGGATTTGATACTAGTACCTGGTGCATTTGAGATACCTTTTGCACTAGATAAAGCATTAGCGTCTGGTAAATATGATGCAGTATGTTGTTTGGGTGCAGTTATCCGTGGTGCTACTCCACATTTTGATTATGTATCGGCTGAAGCTACCAAAGGTGTAGCAAATATGGCACTAAAACATGGCAAACCTGTAACTTTTGGGGTTTTGACAGTAGATAGTATCGAACAAGCTATCGAAAGAGCTGGTACCAAAGCAGGTAACAAAGGTGCAGAAGCGATGGTAGGACTCATAGAGTTAATCAACCTATACAACAACATCTAAGGAATATAAATGGCAACAAGACACCAAGCTAGAAAAGCAGTTATTGGTTTATTATACGCTTATGATTTGGGTAATGAAAACATAGCCAAATTTAGTGATGAGATACTAGAAGAGGATAAAATCAGAAATAAACAAAGAGAGTTTTCACACACTCTTTTTGATGGTACTATAGAAAACTTAGAGATGTTAGATGAGCAGATACAAGAGCATCTAAGTGAGTGGGATTATGACTCTATTGGCAAGGTAGAAAAGGCGATTTTGAGACTAGGAGCTTTTGAGATATTGGTGCAAAAGACAGACAAAGCTATTATTATCAATGAAGCAGTAGAGTTAGCCAAAGAGTTAGCAGATGAGAAGTCACCAAAGTTTATCAATGGTGTACTTGATGCACTGAAGCCAAAGGATAGTTAATAAATGGGTAGAATGAGCATAGATGAAGCTGTTGAGTTGATAGACAATGGTGATTTGAAGACTCTAGGTGAGTTAGCCTATGCCAAGAAAAAAGAGCTTCATCCAAAAGGTGTAACCACATTTGTAGTCGATAGAAACATAAACTATACCAATATATGTTGGGTTGATTGTAAGTTTTGTGCTTTTTATACCCATGAGAAAAAAGAAGATGCCTATATACTAAGCTTTGATGAGATAGATGCCAAGATAGAAGAACTCATAGCTATCGGTGGTACTCAGATACTTTTTCAAGGTGGAGTACACCCAAAGCTAGAGATTGACTGGTATGAAGATTTAGTAGAGCATATACACCAAAAATACCCACAAATCACCATACACGGATTCTCAGCTATTGAGATAGATTATATAGCTAGACGCTCAAACATCTCCATAAAAGAGACACTTCAAAGACTTCACGCAAAAGGGCTAAGCTCTATACCAGGAGCTGGAGCTGAGATACTAAGTGATAGGGTTAGAGATATCATAGCACCCAAAAAGCTAGATAAAGATACTTGGCTAGAAGTCCATCGTCAAGCTCACAAAATCGGTATGAAATCTACTGCTACTATGATGTATGGTACAGTTGAGACTACCAAAGAGATTGTAGAGCATTGGGATTTGATAAGAGAGCTTCAAGATGAGACTGGTGGATTTAGGGCATTTATCATGTGGTCATACCAAAGTGATAATACCCAGCTAAAAAGAGAGCTACCAACTATCACCAAAACCACCTCAAACCAATATCTAAGATACTTAGCAGTTGCAAGATTGTTTTTGGACAACTTCAAAAACATCCAAAGCTCTTGGGTAACACAAGGAAGCTATATAGGTCAAATGGCACTTTTGTTTGGAGCCAATGACTTAGGAAGTACAATGATGGAAGAAAATGTCGTCTCAGCAGCTGGAGCTAAAAATCAGATGAACCAAGAGCAGATGATAGAGCTTATACGAGATATAGGAGAGAAACCTGCCAAGAGAAATACTGCCTATGAGATACTTGAGAGGTTTTATTAGGCGATGAGAAATATACTTTTACTATTTTTGATACTACAAGGAATCTTAATGTCAGCGACACTAGAAAAACTACCATACAAAGATACAAAGATTGCTATTTTGTATGAAAAAAGCAACTATATCCCAATAGTCTCTATGCAGTTGGTATTTACCAATGCTGGACACTTGGCAAATACCAAAGATGGCTTGGCACTACTTAGTAGTAAATTGCTTAATGAAGGTAGCAAAAAACAGGGTGCTATAAAGTTTGCCAATGCACTTGAGAGTAATGCAATAGAGCTAAGTTCACATGTAGGTAGAGAGACATTTGTCATAGAGATTTCAGCACTCAAAGAGAAGTTTCCACAAGCTATAGAATTGCTTGTTGAGCTACTTGGTGATCCAAACTACACCCAAGAGACGCTAGAGCAAATCCAAAGACAAAGGTTTGGATGGCTTATGCAAAAAGAGAGTGACTATGACTATATCGCTTCACTAAATCTTAGAGAGATACTATTTGCCAACTCCCCTTTGGCTAGAGCCTATGATGGTACGCAAAAAAGTATCAAATCTATCACTTTAGATGATATCAAAAAGTTTATATCTACTCATCTAGGATATGACAATCTTATAGTAGTAGCTGGTGGAGATATAGAGCAAAAGAGTATCGAAGAATATACTAACCGTATAGCTTCAATACTGCCACACTCCAAAACCAAACCATTTGAACGCATCAAGGTCTCAGATAAACAAATTACAAGATATATATCCAAAGAGACTCAACAAGCATATATATACTTTGGAGCACCATTTGATTATGCCTATGATGCACCTGATCAATACAAAGCCAAAATCGCAGAGTATATCTTAGGTGGAGGTGGATTTGGCAGTAGGCTAATGGAAGAGATAAGAGTCAAAAGAGGACTTAGCTATGGAGCATACTCAATGCTAAGAGAGACCAAAGAAGCCTCATACCTAAGTGGATACCTACAAACCAAACTATCAACACAAAAAGAGGCTATGGATGTGGTACAAAGCGTAGTAGATGAGTTTGTAGCCAAAGGAATAACTCAAGATGAGCTAAAAGCAGCCAAAGAGTTCTTGGTAGGTAGTGAACCGCTAAGAGTAGAGAGCCTATCTCAAAGACTAAACCGTGCATTTAATGAATACTACTATAACAGAGGCTTAGGATATAGCAAAAAACAACTCCAACAAATCCAAGATGCTTCATTGCAAGAGATAAATGATTTTATCAAATCCCACAAAGAATTAACCAAACTATCTTTTAGCGTTGTCACAAAATCTAAAGACTCCAAATAGATATATTTGGAAGTTTTTAGCCTAGTATTTAGTAAGTTTGTAATTGTTTTTCTAAATATGGTACAATATATAACTATTTTTCAAAGCATATAACTGTTTTTCAAGGATTTTAGATGCAATATGATGCTACTGGATATTTGGCTCTCATACAAAAGTATAATCTACAAGTTATACCAAATCACCACTACTCTTATGTCTATAAAGAGAATCAAACCCATAAAAAAAGTCTGCATAATAGTATAACTCAAGAGATTTTTCCTGCAAAATATAAACCAAAATCAGATGATATCTCACAGCTTGAATTTGCTTTGAAATATGATGGTATAAATTTAGCTATTTTATATAATCTGTTTTTAGTGATAGATAAGAACGAGTTGATTTCATACATCAAATCCAAACCAACAGGTAAATATGCAAGGATATTGTGGTTTTTATATGAATTTTTGATTGATGAGCTATTGCCATTGGATGATTTGACTCAAGGCAACTATATTGATTTGCTCGATACTAAACAATACTATACTCTTCAAAAACCAAGATATATAAAAAGACAAAGAGTAAAAAATAATCTTCTTGGTACAAAAGAGTTTTGTCCAATAGTAAGAAAAACCAAAATTTTAGAACAGATGCTTAGTGAAAATTTAGCTAAAATAAGTCAAGATTTGTTAGTAGATTATCCTGCTATAGTTTTAAAAAGAGTACTTAGTTATCTCTATACCAAAGAGACAAAATCATCTTTTTCTATCGAACATCAAAACCCAAATCAGACAAAGATTCAAAGGTTTATATCACTACTTCAAGAGGCACAAAAAGAGGACTTTTGTACTAAAAACAGGCTGATTGAGTTGCAAAATCGTATAGTAGATAATAGGTTTGCCAACAATGATTACAGAGCCAATCAAAACTATGTAGCGCAAAGCATATCATTAGAAAGAGAAAAGATATACTATATCTCTCCAAAACCGCAAGATATAGAAGAGTTGATGAGAGGATTGATTGATACTCATAATAAAATGATGCAAGATAATATACATCCTATAATACACGCAGCAATTATCTCTTATGGTTTTGTATATTTGCACCCATTTGAAGATGGTAATGGCAGGATTCACCGCTTTTTGATACACAATATCTTAGCTATCAAAAACTATACACCAAAAAATATGGTATTTCCAGTATCTGCAGTTATGCTCAATGAGATGATAAGATATGATGACTCTTTAGAAGAGTTTTCTTCATCGCTAATACCATTGGTAGAGTATGAACTTGACCAATATGGATATATGAAAGTTAAAAATGATACAAAACAGTGGTACCAATATATCGATATGACAACACAATGTGAAAGCTTATACTATTTTGTAAAAAAAACAATAGATAGCCAATTGCCTAATGAGTTGCAATTTATCACTTCATATGATAGTGCCAAAAATCAAATTGCAAATATTGTAGATATGCCAGATAGACTAATAGATCTTGCTATAAAATTTATACTTCAAAATGGTGGAAAGCTATCTAAAAATAAAAAAGAGCATTACTTTGATATGCTACATAGTGATGAAATAAAAGAGATTGAAAATGCTGTAAATTTAGCTTTTGATAAATCATAAAATAATGACAATTTGACATTTTTTTAAACTTTTTGTTTTTGCTTTGGTATAATAAGGTATCAAATCAAATGGAGAAGTGGTGCAAGAGGCAAAAGAGTTATTTAAAAAGTTAAAGATATATACACTGTTGGATTTGGCTCTGTTGGTGCCTAGTGGGTATAGCGATA
>Ga0256913_10000541_pt1 | contig 19746 bp, 16 predicted proteins | sample Axial_MatmetaG_FD_185970 | JGI IMG/M metagenome (GOLD analysis project Ga0256913, IMG submission 185970) | Deep-sea worm associated microbial mat communities from Axial Seamount, Juan de Fuca Ridge, Pacific Ocean - Axial_Mat | ecosystem: Environmental > Aquatic > Marine > Oceanic > Microbial... | reverse complement strand
AACTCGGTCAAGGTCTCTGTGTTTGTGGACGCGTATTATAGCACCGAATCTCCCCCTTGTCAAGGGTTTTTACGTTTTTTTTTGAAATTCTTGCGAAAATTTTCTTTGCTTACATTATATAGGAGATTTTCAGCCTTTCCTCTACTGGATTAAACCCTATATTCCATAAGCGAAACTAATAGAAAACTGCATCCTGGCTGCAGGCAAAAAAGGATTTGATGGAAATGAGGCATTGAACCTGTTTCATTCTTCTGCACGAAGGAAAATAAAAGTAGTGAAAAATTTGGATTTAAAAATAAAGAAGATTTGTATTCAAGGCAAAAGCCTTGAAATACTGAAGTGTAATTATACGAGTTCGATAATTGCCATTGGTGCGGAATCACCTTTTCTCATACGAGTTTTGATAATTCTTGTGTATCCACCATTTCTATCTGCATATTTAGGTGCAATTTCATTTACGATAGTATTTGTACACTCTTTATGTTGCAACATTGCAAAAATTGCTCTATGCGCGTTGAAATCACCACTTGAAGCTTTGGTAATAAGCTTTTCATAGTAAGATCTAAGCTCTTTGGCTTTTGGCAATGTCGTTTCAATTCTACCCTCTTTTGTCAAAGCAATAGAGAGGTTTTTTAGAAGCGCCGCTCTGTGAGAAGACGTTCTGTTTAATTTACGGTAACCATGCTTATGTCTCATAATATTCCTTTACTGTAACAGCTATACTTTAAGCTGTTCTATTTTCTTCACAAGATTTGTTCTTGTAACATCCGAGAGTTCAAAATCAGGACCAAATCCATGTTCAACAAGACATTCATTGATCTCATCAAGGGATTTTTTTCCCAGGTTTTTAATGTTTTTGATCTCATTTTCACTCATTAGTACCAACTCGGCAAGATATTTGATACCTGCTCTGTCCAATGAATTAAATGATCTGGCACTGAGTCCAAGACTGTCAACAGTCTGTATAAAAGGCTTTAATTCACTGTCATCACTGTTTCTTTTTACCGGTGCTGTATTAATATCTACATCCAGAACACCATTGAAAACAGAAAGCTGCTTATTCATCACTTCCAGTGCATTTGTAAATGCTTCTACCGGACCGATTTGAGCATCTGTTTCAATATCGAAGGTAATCTTTTCAAAATTGGGGTTATCCTCTACCAGGACAGGTTCAATCTTGTAGTTCGCTTTTCTTACCGGTGTAAAGAATGCATCCAAGGCAATACTGTCTGCTGCGACATCATCTCTGAGGTCTTCACTCGGTACATACCCGATTCCTTTGGAGATAACAACAGTAAAGTTGAGCTCAGCATCCTCGTTGAGTGTCGCAAGGGGAAGATCTCCGTTGACTACTTCTATCTGATCATTATTGAGATCCTGAGCAGTCACTTCTTTGTGTCCGGAGAAACTGTATTTCAACTCTATCCTATCACTTTCGTCTTTAATTTTAAAACGAATGTTTTTAAGGTTGATAATAAATACAGCAACATCTTCATGCATACCTCTAATGTTGTCAAACTCGTGTGCAGCACCTTCAATCTTTACAGATATAGGAGCATACCCGATAGAAGAACCTAAAATAAGTCTTCTAAGTGGGTGTGCAAGTGTAACAGCATAACCACTTTCAAAAGGATAAGCGATGATCTCGGCACGGTTCGCACTAATCTCATTCACTTCTACTTCTGTTGGCATAAACGGTGCAACTTTAATTTTTCTCATTAACTAGCCTTTACTAAGATTATTTAGAATAAAGCTCGACGATTAGACGCTCTTCAACTGGGATTGAAATTTCTTCTCTTTCAGGAACTCTGGTGAAAAGTCCAAAAAGTTTCTCTTTGTCTGTATCAACCCACTCGACCATACCAGTCTGGTTAGTCAATTCAATTGCTCTTAGAATCTGAGGGTTTGTTTTACTTTTTTCTCTGATTTCGATCTTCTGACCCGCTTTTACTCTATAAGAAGGAATATCTACTCTTTTACCATCAACAAGAATATGTCCGTGATTTACGAATTGTCTTGCTGCTGCTCTTGTTGTAGCAAATCCCATTCTATAGACAACATTGTCAAGTCTCTGCTCAAGAAGTTGAATCAGGATCGCCCCTGTATTCCCCTCTTTTCTGTTTGCTTCTTTAAAGAGTGCTCTAAACTGTTTTTCAGAAACACCGTACATAAATTTAGCTTTTTGTTTCTCTTGAAGCTGAAGACCGTATTCACTGATCTTTGTTCTTCTCTGTCCATGTTGCCCTGGTGCATATGGTCTTTTTTCCAATGCAGATTTACCAGCGAGTCTTCTCTCACCTTTCAATCCCAAATCAACGCCAAGTCTTCTTTCTAGTCTCTCTACGGGACCTCTATATCTTGCCATACTTATTCCCTTCTCTTATACTCTACGTTTTTTCGGTGGTCTACAACCATTATGAGGAAGTGGTGTAATATCTTTCAAGAATGTTACACGGATACCTTCCGTCGCACCAATTGCTTTAACCGCTGTATCTCTACCTGAACCAGGACCCTGAACTTTGATCCCTACTTCTTTGATACCATTCTCTTTTGCTTTTGCCATCGCATCAGCTACTGCTTCAGTTGCAGCAAATGGTGTAGATTTTTTTGAACCTTTGAAGCCCAGTGCTCCAGCAGAACTCCAGGAAATTACATTTCCCATCTCATCTGTTACTGTTATGACAGTGTTGTTAAAAGTCGCAGCTACGTAAACTACTCCTTTAGCAATACTCTTTTTTGCTTTTTTCTTAGCCATACTCTGCTACTCCTTACGCTGATCCGACAGTTTTACGCTTACCTTTTCTAGTACGCGCATTTGTCTTTGTTTTTTGTCCACGAACAGGAAGTCCTCTTCTGTGTCTGAGACCTCTGTAACTACCCAAATCCATAAGTGCTTTAATATCAAGTGTTACTTTTTTACGAAGATCTCCTTCTACTGTAACATTTTCCTGAATATCATTACGAATGACTGCTGCTTCCGCATCTGTCAACTCATGTACTCTTTTGTTGTAATCGATTCCTGTTCTGTCAAGAATTTGTCTTGACGTTGTCAAACCAATACCGTAAATGTAAGTAAGTGCATACTCCATTCTCTTTTTTTGTGGTAAATCAACACCTGCAATACGTGCCATGTTTATCCTTGTCTCTGTTTATGTTTTGGATTTTTACAAATCACGCGTACGATACCCTTGCGCTTAATGATCTTGCAATCATCACACATTTTTTTAACTGATGGTCTAACCTTCATTGGGTTACTCCTGTGAAATATTGCACCTGTTTTTTGCGTGGATTGTTGATGTTTGAACAATCCAACCCTTGAGTAATCAGTGCGGAATTAATCAAAGATTCTTCGCGCAGTTTCCTATACCTAAGAGTAATAGGGAGGAGGATTATATCCAAATATTTATTAAATTTTTCTGATACAATGCATTTTAGGGATAACCCCGCTGCAACATCTTATCTGCACTGACAGTAAGGAACATGGAAACGATCACATAGAGCAAAAAGAAATAGAGGCCAACTTCTATTTCAGCATGACTTACCGTTCCTGTATCTGTCGTGAAATAGACCAGGAACAGAGCCACGACAAATACGTCGGCCATAGACCATTTTCCCATAACCTTGAAAACCTTGACCATACCATGTGCAAATCTGCTTTTCATAAAGAGTGAAACGAACATGATTGTCAATACTTTAAGCAAAGGGATCAATACAGAAAAGAGAAGTATAGTTATGGGTACCACAAGGTCCCCATTGTCAAAAAGTTTCATGATGGACCCTAAAACACCTTTGGATTCATAGGAGAGTACAACCTCCCCCAAATACTCTATTTTTTTATATATCGTAACCATTAACAGAGGAGTGGTCAGACCAAATAGCAAAGTTGCCGCCGTCCCCAGGGAGACAAAGAAGGTAAATGCCCTTAAGGAGACAAGAAAATAGCTGCCTAGCAGCACAAAAAAGGTCAGCAGATAATACAAAAAGTATTTTTGGCTCTCTTTCGCATACGCCCTCTTTTCTCTCTCCAGCCTGTTGAACTCTCTCTTTACTTCATTTTCGTACATACCGAAAGAGAATGTTTCAGCAAGTTCTTTCAGCTGTAATTCTGCAAGTTTCTCTATGTTGAGATTTCTGGAGAGGGAAGCCGCACTCTCTTCATAGGCTTTTGCCTTTCCGTATGCCTTAAAACCAAAAAAGAGCATACTGCCAAGGCAGAGTATCAAGAGCGTATAGATGATTGGCTTTTTCATCTGTTATGTATCGGTCCCTGGTCCAATACTTCAAAATAGATCAGCAGTGTTTTCTGGAAAAAATTATCATTGTCATCACTGACCATGAGGTAGCGGTGATCTCCCACTTTCGCCAAACCTTCAAAATTATCGACACTCCATCCCTTATGACTGTTAAGTTTTGCCAGCACTTGACTTTTACATAGCCCATGTTTGCACTTTGAAAGATAAACTTTCTTGAGGGTAATGACAAAAGGATTTAAAAAACCACTGAATGACCGCTCCAACACAAGCAAGTTGCCGTCATCCATAACCTCTATGGCAGAAATGGCGCTTTTTGCTTCTTTTTCTGCCTGAAAGTGCCACTCTCTTCCATTCAGGGCATAGATCGTCTGGTATTTTATATCACTGTTTTTCAAAGGCCATTCCGCCGCAGTTAAAATACCGTATTTTGGATGCCAGGCAAGTGCCTCAAGCGACTTGTTCCCGCTGCGATAGTTTTTACGATTTCTTAATTTTCTGGGAAGTTTGTATTTCCGTATCAATCGGCCCTGTTTTTTGGAATTTTTATGAAAGTAGCCTATTTTGGCTTTCCCCTCAAACGAGATCAGCAGGCGCCCCCTCCCGTCCAGTGTCATCCCTTCACTGTCATGTCTCCATGATTTAAAGGGTTTGCCACTCTTTTTCACAAGCTCCACGGCATCAACCGCTTCCAGGCATGTAATCTTGTTGCCAAACTCCGCTTTGAATGTAAAAAGTTTTCCCTCATCACTTACCATAAAAAGCTTCTTTTTTTTGGAATAATATGCCAAATCGGAAATTTCAGAAAACTTTATACCCTTTATTGTATGGAAAATGAGCTCTTTTTGATCCAGTATTTTAATATGTGCAGCATCTTTCTGAGGATGCTGCGGACGGATATCTATAGAAGTAATCGTTGCAGAAAGCACACCTATACACAGAATAAAGGTATAAAAAATCTTCATGTTTTTTGTGATGCTTCAGGGAAAAAATAAATTTTAACAAGTATCCATGCGATCGCGATATCGATTGCAACATCCGCATAGTTGAATACGGCAAAATCAAAACCGCAGTGCCATGCAATATAGTCGACTACCCCGCCATGGATAAACCGGTCATACACATTTCCCAACGCACCGCCTATCAAAAGCCCGAGAGGAAAAGCATATCGTTTAAAATATTTCTCTTTTACGGCATAAGCCAATATCGCCACGATAAAAAGGCTTTGAATCCATTTTAGGTAAGGGCCGACAAACGCAAACATGGAAAAGGCCACACCTTTGTTATAGTGCAGGGCAAGGTCGAGGCATCTCCCCGCACGGTAATAGCCTTCGACAAAAAGGTCCTTGATATTCTGGTCGATAATGAATGTTCCCACAGCGACCAGTAGGAATACAGTAAATCCCCGCATACTTAAGCAAGTACTCTCTTAAAGAACTGTTCACACTCTTCCATCATACGCTCGAGTGCCCTTTCATCTTTCCCTTCGAGCAGAAGTCGTATTTTGTTTTCTGTACCAGAGTATCTGAATAGGTGTCTCATCCCTGCCTCTTCCACTTTTTCTTTCAGGGCATCCAGCTCTTCGATCGATGCAAAATCTCTCTTTTCATTAACCGGCAGATTGACAAGCCTTTGAGGGTAAGATTCATAAGGGCTGAATACTTCGCTCGCTACTCCTCCGCTTTCCACCAGGTATGCCAATGCCTGCAGTGCACTCGAGATACCGTCACCGGTCTTTGCATAGTCGGAAAAGATGATATGTCCGCTCTGTTCGCCTCCAAAGTTCAGATCTTTCTCCTGCATCATCTCAACAACGTTCTTGTCCCCTACTGCCGAACGGTATAAGGTAATTCCGTGAGAAGCCAGATATTCATCCAGCCCCTGATTGCTCATCACGGTAGCAACCATGCCGTTCCCTTTGAGTTTGCCCTGTTTCTTCAAGTGTACTGCCAGGACTCCCATCAGCTTGTCGCCATCGACCACTTCGCCCTTTTCATCCACCATGACAAGCCTGTCCGCATCTCCATCCAGCGCAATCCCGACATCAGCCCTGTACTCCAGTACCGCTTTGGCAAGATATTCCGGATGCATCGCCCCACACCCCTCATTGATATTGAAACCGTTGGGTTTGTCTCCCAGGACAATTACATCGGCACCCAGTTCCTGAAGAATCGTAGGACCAACGATATAGCCCGCTCCATTCGCACAATCAATGACGACCCTTTTTCCCCACAGCGTCAACTCTGCAGGAAAGGAGTTTTTGATATGGACAATATAACGGCCGATAACATCATCGATTCTTTTGGACTTTCCAATCTCTTTATTGGTTACCTGTGCCGCTTCGATACGCTCATCATCTTCATAAATCGCTTCAATCTCTTCCTCTTTCTCACGATTGAGTTTATTACCGAACCAGTCAAAAAATTTAATCCCATTATCATAGTAAGGATTATGGCTTGCCGAGATCATGATCCCTGCATCACAACGCATATTTGCTGTCAGAAAGGCAATGGCCGGTGTAGGCATAGGACCTATCTGGATCACATCAAACCCTACTGCAGTCAGGCCGGAAACGATGGCATTCTCTATCATATAGCCGCTTCGTCGCGTATCTTTCCCTACCAGGATCTTCTTGGTCCGTGCATACTGCTTGAAGTATATACCTGTTGCCATCGCAAGCTTCATCGCTTTTATTGCATTGACTTTCTTACCCGCTTTTCCACGTACCCCATCTGTTCCAAAAAGTGTCAAAATCATTTCCTTACATTTTAAACTATTTTGCTAATTTTACTTAAAATAGATTAATAACAAATGTATCTTCCCTCTTCTCCCTTTCAGTTTTACTGTAAAAATTAATAAATCTTTAATGTTCTTTTGGATATCATTCGCGCACTAATTTCACTCGAAACAGTTCAGTACACCAGTGACTGCAGATTTTGAGACAATACATAAAATGAAGGAATACCGAATGGCAAACAATAAATCAGCGAAAAAACGTATTTTGCAAACTGCTGTAAGAACTGAAAGAAACAGATACTACAGAACAAGAATCAAGAACATTACAAAAGCGGTCCATGAAGCAGTCGCATCTGCAGATAAAACAGCGGCGGAAGCAGCATTCAAAACAGCGAATAAGCAAATCCACTCTCTTGTAAGCAAAGGGTTTATCAAAAAAACAACTGCTGCAAGAAAAGTAAGCCGTCTTCATAAAATGGTCAACAAAATCGAAGCTGCGTAAGCAGTTTCGACCCTCCCTACAATCTACAAATCTAACATAAAGAACACCTATGTTCAAAGAAAAACTACAACCATTCATCGATAGATACAATGAAATAAGTAAGCTTTTAAGCTCTCCTGATATTGCAAGCGATATCAACAGAATGACTGAACTCAGCAAAGAGCAGTCCGGGCTTACCGAACTGGTTGAAAAAGCGAAACTCTATATTGAAACAGCAGATGCTATCATAGAGAATAAAGAGCTTTTGGGAGACCCTGAGCTCGGAGATCTTGCCAAAGAAGAATTGGCTGAACTGGAACCCATGCTGCCTGCACTGGAAGAGGAGATCAAAATCCTCATGATCCCAAAAGACAAAAATGACGACAAGAATATCTTTCTTGAACTGCGTGCCGGAGCGGGGGGAGATGAGAGCGCACTTTTTGTTGCCGATGTATTCAAAATGTACTCCCGTTATGCAGAGCAGATGGGATGGAAAGTCGAAATCGTCAGTACCAACGACGGAACTGCCGGCGGATACAAGGAGCTTATCGCTCAAGTGAAAGGCGAGGGTGTCTATTCTCAACTTAAATATGAAGCGGGGACACACCGTGTACAACGTGTTCCCGATACCGAAACACAAGGCCGGGTACACACTTCTGCCATTACCGTTGCCGTCATTCCCGAGGTCGATGATGTGGAAGTAAATATCAAACCAAACGAAATCAAAATGGATGTTTACCGTTCAAGCGGATGTGGTGGCCAATCCGTCAATACAACGGATTCTGCTGTGCGTCTGACACATATTCCAACCGGTATTGTAGTAGCAATACAGGATGAAAAGTCCCAGCATAAAAACAGGGATAAAGCAATGAAAGTCCTTAAAGCAAGGGTTTATGAAGCAGAATTACAGAAACAGCTTGATGAAACTTCAAGCCAGAGAAAACTTCAGGTAGGTTCCGGGGACAGATCCGAGAAGATCAGAACATATAATTACCCTCAAAACAGGCTGACAGACCACCGTATCGGATTGACACTCTATGCACTTGACGATGTCATGAATAACGGTAACCTGAAGCTGGTCATCGATCCTCTGATCGCACACGCCCAGACAGAAGCCATTCAAGAAGCGGGGTTATAGAGGCTTACTCTATTTTTACCCCACTCTCTCCATCTTTCTTTACAGTTTAATAAAGAGGATATACGCTTTCTCCTCTTCATTCTTACCAAATCCAATAATCTCAACCTCTCTGTACTGTGCATTGACAGCCATTCTAAGCTCATACATCATTGCATCCATACCAAGGATCAAAAGTTCAGGGATCAGCGCTCCTACTGTAATTTGAGTATCACTACCATCAATTTTAAAGGTGAGTTGTTTCCTTTCCTTGTCAATATGGTAAGTATTGAGCGGTGCTGCTCCTGCATAGATCAGCTTTGAAGAATCATTTTTATCCTCTTTTAATAACCCAGCAGTGAGCACAAAATCTTCCGCATTAGAAATGGATTCGCGTATATCTTCAATAAGGTCTATGATGACTTTCATTTTTTCTCTTTCTTTTTTAGATTTCCTCTTATTTAAACTGAGGCATTGTTTCTCTCGTCATTTTTTTTAGAAAAAAACGAAGCAAAAAAATCGTCATTGTTCTCGAATCGCTACGCTTTCAAGGTCGTTCACAATGACAAGCACACTTCGTGTGATTAATGGATTATATTATAGATAGATTGAAATAGTTTAGATTTTTGTTGAGTTGTATTCAGATTTGAATGTTTGGGTAAAGGAGCTTACGTAGGTAAGTGTACCCCTCTTTCACTTTAGCGACGGGGGTATCGGCATTTAGTGCCAGAACTGCACCCATCATTCAAAGATGGATGCAAATCAATGAAAAAATTAACTATTTCTCTTTTCGATGATCTCTTTGGCTACATTCTGTGGAACTTCCTCATAGTGATCGAATTCCATCGCATATGTCGCACGACCCTGTGTCATAGAACGAAGGTCTGTAGAGTAACCGAACATTTCAGAAAGAGGTACGAACGCGTTAACGATCTTATTCCCCGCTCTGTCGTCCATACCTGTTACGTTACCTCTACGTTTTGCAACGTCACCGATAACATCACCCATGAACTCTTCAGGTACTTCCACTTCGACTTTCATCATTGGCTCAAGGATGACTGGGTTAGCCTCTCTCGCACCTTCACGGAATCCCATAGAACCTGCAAGTTTAAACGCCATTTCAGAGGAGTCGACATCATGGTAAGAACCATCATAAAGTGTCACTTTGATATCTTCTACCGGATACCCTGCCTGGATACCTCTTTGCATCGCTTCCTGGATACCTTTATTAACCGGCTGAATAAATTCTTTAGGAATAACCCCACCTTTGATCTCATCAACGAACTCGTAACCAGAACCTGGCTCAAGCGGCTCGATCTTGAGGTAAACGTGACCGAACTGTCCACGACCACCAGACTGCTTCGCATACTTGTACTCTTTTTGAACCGCTTTACGGATCGTTTCACGGTAAGCAACCTGTGGCGCACCAACTTCCGCTTCCACTTTAAATTCACGTTTCATACGGTCAACGATGATCTCAAGGTGAAGCTCACCCATTCCTGAAATAATTGTTTGACCGGACTCTTCATCAGTTGAAACACGGAAAGATGGATCTTCTGCAGCAAGTTTACCAAGCGCAATACCCATTTTTTCCTGGTCTGCTTTCGTTTTAGGCTCAACAGCAACGGAGATAACCGGATCCGGGAAATCCATTCTCTCAAGAACCACTTTCTCTTTTTCAGAACAGAGTGTATCACCTGTCGTTGTATTTTTAAGACCAACAACCGCACCGATTTCACCAGCGTAGATCTCGGAAACCTCTTCTCTTTTGATCGCGTGCATCTTCATGATACGGCCTACACGCTCTTTTTTACCTTTGGTTGAGTTCAGTACGTAAGAACCTGACTCAAGAGATCCTCTGTAGACACGGATGAATGTCAATTGTCCGACAAATGGGTCAGTCATGATCTTAAATGCCAGTGAAGCGAACTCACCCTCATCTGTAGATTCAACAACTACTTCCACATCTTCATCATCCATCAACGTACCTTTGATCGCCGGTGCTTCAACCGGAGATGGAAGATAGTCAACGACTGCATCAAGAAGTGTCTGAACACCTTTGTTCTTGAATGCTGTACCGGCAGTCATAGGAACAATATGCATGTTGATCGTTGCATCTTTGATCCCTTTCATGATCTCTTCAGTGGTCAGCTCTTCGCCTTCCATATATTTTTCCATCAACTCGTCGTTACCGTCAACAGCAGAGATCTCTTCGATCATCTTTTCTCTGTACTCTTCAGCGATCTCCTGAAGCTCTTCACGAATATCCTGCTCATGGTATGCGGAACCCATTGCTGCGTCATCATCCCATACAATCTCTTTCATTTTAACAAGATCAACTACACCTTCGAAGTTCTCTTCCGCACCAATTGGAAGCTGGAAAGGAACAGGATTACCTTTGAGTCTGTCTTTGATCTGTCTCTCAACTTCATAGAAATCCGCACCGGTTCTGTCCATCTTGTTTACAAAAACGATAGATGGTACACCGTAACGGTTACGCTGTCTCCATACTGTCTCAGACTGTGGCTGAACCCCACCGACCGCACAGAATACGGAAACCGCACCGTCAAGAACTCTCATAGAACGCTCAACTTCGATGGTGAAGTCAACGTGGCCCGGAGTGTCGATGATATTGATCTGCTTGCCTCTCCACTCACAGGTGGTTGCCGCAGAAGTAATGGTAATACCACGCTCCTGCTCCTGCTCCATCCAGTCCATAGTTGCTGCACCATCGTGAACCTCACCGATCTTGTGCTCAACACCTGTATAGAAAAGGATTCTTTCTGTTGTTGTTGTCTTTCCTGCATCGATGTGTGCAGCAATACCAATGTTTCTTACATCTTCAAGTTTATGACTTCTAGGCATACCTTACTTCCTTACCATCTGTAGTGTGCAAACGCTTTATTCGCTTCTGCCATTTTATATGTGTCTTCTTTCTTCTTGAAAGCAGAACCCTTCTCAGTTGCAGCATCCATAAGCTCATTGCTCAGACGCTCCATCATTGTTCTTTCATTTCTTTTTCTTGCTGCATCAACGATCCATCTGATTCCAAGGGACTGTTGTCTTACAGGTCTTACTTCGATTGGCACCTGATAAGTAGCACCACCGACACGTCTGCTTTTTACTTCCATAACAGGCTTGACATTATCCATCGCTTTGTTAAATACGTCGATCGCTTTCTCGCCTGTTTTTGATTCAATTCTCTCCAGCGCAGAGTAAACAACTTTTTGCGCAACACTCTTCTTACCATCAAGCATTACTGTATTGATAAATTTTGTCAATACTTTAGAACCGTATACTGGATCTGGCAATACCGGTCTGACGGGAGCTTTTCTTCTTCTCATTCTCTATTTCCTTCTATCTTCAATCTTTATTGATTTACTCAAGTATGTCCCCTAAGGATGATGACAATACCTGCTCAAGCTCATTACTAAGCTAAACTCAACCTATCTGTTTCACGCTGCCGTGACAACTTCACCCAAACAAAATCTGTTTAGATTACTTAGGTCTCTTAGTTCCGTATTTGGATCTTGCAACTTTTCTGTTCGCAACACCGGAAGCATCAAGTGCACCACGAACGATGTGATACTTAACCCCTGGTAAATCCTTTACCCTACCACCACGTACAAGTACGATAGAGTGTTCCTGAAGGTTGTGACCCTCACCACCGATGTATGAGATGACCTCATATCCTGATGTCAGTCTTACTTTTGCTACTTTTCTCAAAGCAGAGTTTGGTTTTTTAGGAGTCGTTGTATATACTCTTGTACATACCCCTCTTCTTTGAGGACAACTCTCAAGCGCTGGTGATTTAGACTTTTTGATCACCTTTTTACGTTCTTTACGAATCAACTGGTTAATTGTTGGCAAATCGTTTCCTTTCTAAATATGTTTAGTTGCTCTATGAGCGAATTGAATCTTGGCTGTTACACCATCTTAATGCATCCATGATATGCACTAAAATTGTATAACGATAGAAAAATGGAGATGTATTATACCGAAAATTTCTTTTGATTTTCTGAAATTGATAAGAAGAGGTTATAAGAACAGCCCCTCTGTAGCTAGAGGGGCCTGAGGGAAAGCTTATTGATCGGCTGCTTGAAGTTTGACATCTTCAGTTTTTATCATCCCTGTACCTACCGGGATAAGACGACCGATGACAACATTCTCTTTCAGGTCTTCAAGCGTATCAACTGTACCTGCAATCGATGCAGAGGTCAATACCTTTGTCGTATCCTGGAAGGATGCCGCAGAGATGATAGAGTCTGCACCGACCGCTGCACGGGTAATACCTACGAGCATCGGTTCAGCGATCGCCGGCTCTCCACCAAGCTTGATCACTCTCTCATTCTCTTCCTGGAACTTACGTCTGGAGATAATATCTCCTGCAATAAAGTTCGAGTCTCCACTGTCAACCACTTTTACCTGTCTCATCATCTGGGAAGTTACGATCTCAATGTGTTTGTCAGAGATATTTACCCCTTGTCTACGATAAACCATCTGTACTTCCGAAACGATGTACTCATAAAGTGCCTTCTCGCCAAGTGCTGCAAGAATATCATGGCTTGAGACAACACCATCTGTCAGTTTCTCACCTGCATGCACATACTCGCCTGTATGTACCAGCGCGACCTTGTTCTTGTCGATGAACTGCTCGGTCATCTGGCCGTTTTCACCTGTAATGATCAGTCTCTCTTTTCCGCGTAACGGTTTCCCGAAACTTACCGTACCATCGATCTGTGCGATCAGTGCGATATCTTTCGGACGTCTTGCCTCGAAGAGCTCGGAGACTCTTGGAAGACCTCCGGTAATATCTTTCGATTTGATCGCTGCTTTTGGTGTTTTTGCCAAAATGTCAGCAATACTTACTTCATCACCGTCATGCACGAACAGGATCGTTTTAGGGTCAAGCTGATAACGGATCAGTTCTCCTGACTCAGTAGCCAGAATGATGGCTGGCTTGTACGCCGCAGGAATATATTCATTCAGCTCAAGTCTTGTATCGCCGGTTACTTCATCGAACTGTTCAACAACCGTTACACCAGGGATGATATCTTCGAATTTCAAGGTACCCTTCTGCTCAGCGATAATAGGCTCAGAGTATGGATCCCACTCTGCTATTACAACTTGCGTCGATACTTCCGGAGCGGAGAGTATCTCCCCTCTATCTACCGCTGCATCACTATCTACTTTTACAACAGATCCTCTTGAGATGTAGTGACGTGCCGCTTCACGATTGTTTTCATCCACGATTACAGCAAAAAGCCCTTTTTCATCGACTTGTGCTCCAGCATTGAATTTGTCTGTCGGCTCAAGGTAGTCTCCTTTCAAAAGGAAGAATTTCACTGTACCTTTGGACTCTGCTTTCACCTCTTGCGTTACCGGTGCACCATCTTCCACTTTCAGTTCAGATGCGAACGGGATACGGCTCGGTACCGACCAACCCTCATTGATCACTTCGACAATAGAGTCTCCCTCTTCTACCTTGTCGCCATCTTTAAGCGGAAGGAAAAGTTTCCCTTCGATCTTACCTGCAACACCTGCAAGCTCGTTTGATTTGGCAACATCCGATTTTCTCAAGTTGTATTTCACTTCATCCTGACCGTCTGCCAGGACAGAGATAACTACTTCATCATGCGTAACGACAATCGAAACTTTTCCGGAAGTTACTGCTTTGATCTTCGGCTCGACCAGAAGCACACCTGCATTCCTTCTGTTGGCAACGATCAGGTTCCCCTCTCTGTTACGGTAAACCGAAAGGTTGTAATATCTTACGAAACCTTCTTTGGATGCGATAACGGAACGCTCTTCTTTTCCTGCAGTCGCCGTACCACCGGTGTGGAAAGTACGAAGTGTCAACTGGGTACCAGGTTCACCGATCGATTGCGCCGCGATAACACCGACCGCTTCACCACGTTTAACGATCTTGTTGTCCGCCATGTTCAATCCGTAACATTTGGCACAGATACCTTTCGGTGCTTTACAGGATGAAGGCGCTCTCATCACAACCGATCTGACACCTGCTTCCTGTACTCTTGCCGCTGTCTCCTCATCGATCATTGTTCCTTCGGAAACAAGCACTTCCGAAGTAATAGGGTCGATAATGTCTTCTGCCAGTACACGGCCGTAAATACGGTCAGCCAATGGCTCGATCATCTCGTTCCCTACAACGATATCCGAAACTTCAACCCCTTCATGTGTACCACAGTCATTCATGGAGATCTTCACATTCTGCGCAACATCGATCAGTTTTCTTGTCAGATAACCCGCATTCGCTGTTTTCAGGGCGGTATCGGCAAGTCCTTTTCTCGCACCGTGGGTGGAGATGAAGTACTCCAATACATTCAGACCCTCACGGAAGTTGGAGGTAATAGGAGTCTCAATGATCGATCCGTCAGACTTCGCCATCAGACCCCTCATCCCTGAGAGCTGTCTGATCTGGGCAGCGGAACCCCTCGCCCCGGAATCTGCCATCATATGTACAGAGTTGAAGCCGTCCTTATCTTGTTTGATCAGGCTCATCAGTCCTTCTGCGATCGCATTGTTCGCATCTGTCCAGATATCGATAATCTTGTTATAACGCTCCTGGTCTGTCAAAAGACCTGCGGCAAACTGTCTTTGTATCTCTTTGACCTCGTTCTTCGCAGAGAGTACACGCTCCTCTTTGAGCTCTGGGATCTTGATATCGTCGATCGAGATGGAAACCCCTACTTTTGTCGCATATTTGAAACCCATATCCTTAAGATCATCAAGGAATCCGGCTGTTTCAGCTACACCGCCTATCTTATAGATGTAGTCAACCAGAATACCGATATCTTTTTTCTTCAAGACTTTATTCCAATATTTTTCCGGTACATAGTCTGGAATGATCGATTTCAAGATCAGTCTGCCCGCTGTAGAGGTCGAGATACGGCCGTCTATCACTGTTCTGATACGGGCATTGAGATCCAGTGCATTTTGCTCAAATGCAATTTCAACTTCTTCAACATTTGCAAAGAGTTTATGCTCTCCCTTTACATCATTCTTTTCAAGTGTCAGATAGTAAAGTCCCAGAATCATATCCTGTGACGGTACCGCGATCGCTTTACCCGATGCAGGAAGAAGGATGTTCATCGATGCAAGCATCAATACCTTCGCCTCGGCTACTGCCTCATCCGAAAGCGGCACGTGTACCGCCATCTGGTCACCATCGAAGTCGGCGTTGAACGCAGAACAGACAAGTGGGTGAAGCTGGATCGCTTTCCCTTCGATCAGTCTCGGGTGGAATGCCTGGATCGAGAGTTTGTGCAGTGTCGGTGCACGGTTAAGCAGGATCGGGTAGTTCTCAACAACCTCTTCCAGACACTCCCATACTTCATTCTCCTGCTTCTCGATCATCTTCTTCGCCTGTTTAAGCGTCGTTGCATACCCTTTCTCTTCAAGTTTTGCCATCAGGTGCGGCTTGAAAAGCTCGATAGCCATCTTCTTCGGAAGACCACACTGGTCCATTCTCAGGTCCGGACCGACAACGATAACGGAACGTCCGGAGAAGTCAACACGCTTACCAAGAAGGTTCTGTCTGAAACGTCCCTGCTTCCCTTTGATCACTTCTGAAAGTGACTTGAGCGGACGCTTGTTGGCACCTTTTACCGCATTTCCGCGTCTACCGTTGTCAAAGAGCGCATCTACCGCCTCTTGAAGCATACGCTTTTCGTTTCTGACAATAATCTCCGGAGCATCAAGCTCTACCAGCCTTTTAAGACGCTGGTTACGGTTGATCACTCTTCTGTAAAGGTCATTGACATCCGAAACAGCGAACTTCCCGCCGTCAAGACTGACAAGTGGACGCAGGTCCGGCGGAAGTACAGGAAGCTGTGTCAGCATCATCCATTCAGGTCTGTTTCCTGAATGCAGGAATGCTTCGATCACTTTCAGTCTCTTAACGATCGTTTTTCTCTTTGCTTCCGATCTGGTTGCCTGAATCTCCTCTTTAAGCTGGGAGAACATCTCTACAAGATCAAGCTCTGCAAGCAGTTCCTGAACGATCTCACCACCCATTCTCGCGTCAAGTTCCGTATCGCCGAAACGCTGCATGATCTGCTGATACTGCTCTTCATTCAGTACGTCATATTTTTGAAGCGGGTTCAAGCCTGCACTGTCGTAAGAGGCATCACCCGGTGTCTTGACGATATAGGCTTCATAATAGAGTACACGCTCAAGGTCTTTCATCTTCACACCAAGCAGGGTACCGATTCTCGACGGCAATGAAGAGACATACCAGATATGCGCTACCGGTGCGATCAGGTCGATATGACCCATACGGTTTCTTCTGACTTTGGAAGAGGTCACTTCAACCCCACACTTCTCACATACGACACCTTTGTAACGCATCTTCTTGTATTTACCGCAGAGACACTCATAGTCTCTGATAGGTCCGAAGATTTTGGCACAGAAGAGGCCGTCACGCTCAGGTTTGAGGGTTCTGTAGTTGATAGTTTCAGGCTTTTTTACTTCACCGTAGCTCCATGAGAGGATTTTTTCAGGGCTTGCCACTCTTAACTGTAATGCGGCAATATCCTGCGGTCTCTCATCACTGTTTAGATCAATTGGTGTTAAATTCTCTAAAAACTTACTCATCTTCACCCTCCACTTCTTTTTTACTCTCATATAATTCTGCATCAAGACCCAATGCCTGAAGCTCTTTGGTCAAGACGAACATTGTCTCCGGTACACCGGAGGCTGGAACAGACTCACCTTTGGTGATCGCTCTGTAGGCTCTTGCTCTACCTTCCACGTCATCTGATTTGATTGTCAGCATCTCTTTAAGGATATGTGATGCACCATAGGCTTCAAGCGCCCATACTTCCATCTCTCCGAATCTCTGTCCACCGAACAGTGCTTTACCACCGACCGGCTGCTGTGTGACAAGCGAGTATGGTCCGGTTGAACGGGCATGCACTTTCTCATCGACCAGGTGGTGCAGTTTCAGCATATACATATAACCGACATTGACACGTTCGATCATCTTTTCACCCGTTTTTCCATCATAAAGTGTCATCTTCCCGTCAGAATCTATTTTTGCCAGCTCAAACAGTTTGTCAAACTCTGCCTGGTTTGCCCCTTCAAAGACTGGTGCGGCAAATTTTACACCCGTAGACCAGTCTCTTCCGTACTTGATCAACTCCTCGTCACTCATGGTGTTCAAAAGTTCCTTGGCATTCATCAGTTTCGCCACATCTGCGATCTCGATCATTTTGGCTCTAAGCTCTTTGACGAAATCTTCCTGTTTTGCATCAAACATCTCCTGGATCTGCTCACCAAGACGTTTACCTACCAGACCAAGGTGTACTTCAAGGATCTGTCCGATGTTCATACGGGAAGGTACCCCAAGCGGGTTGAGGATGATCTCAACCGGTCTTCCATCTTCCATATACGGCATATCGATCTCAGGAACGATATTGGAGACAATACCCTTGTTCCCGTGACGTCCTGCCATTTTATCTCCTACTTTCAGTTTTCTCTTCGTAGCGATATAAATTTTCACGAGTTTGGTTACGCCTGAAGGGAGAATATCATCTTTTTCAAGAACTGCCAATTTCTCCTCATGGTCGTTTTTCAGCTTTTTCTTCTGCTTGAGGAAATAGTTTTTCAAAGACTCATACTCATTCTGTACTGCATCGGAATAGGATTGTACAACACCTCTGAGTGCAAATCTGTTCACCCCTTTGATCGTCTCTTCGGGTATTTTACTGCCGGTTTTAAATTCATTCTCACCGATCGTGACGTCTTTAACCAGTTCCTGGTCTGAGAGGTAGTGTGCGATACGGAGTATCTCCTCTCTGTCTATCATCAACAGCTGGTCATGATGATCGGAATCAAGCACTGCTTTTTCCTCTTCATAGGCCTGGATCGCTCTGGCATCTTTCTCATAGCCTTTTTTCGTAAAGACTTTGATATCGACGACTACACCTTCCATTGATGCCGGGCAGTAGAGTGATTTATTCACGACGTGACCTGCTTTTTCACCGAAGATCGCTCTAAGGAGTCTCTCTTCAGGAGTCGGCTTGATCTCACCTTTCGGGCTTACTTTCCCTACAAGGATCATTCCCGGTTTCACATAAGTACCGATCTGGACGATACCGCTCTCATCAAGGTGAAGCAGTTCATCTTCACGGATATTCGGAATGTCTCTTGTGATCTCTTCCGTACCGTGTTTCAACTCTCTTGCTTCTACCTCTTTTTCATAAGTATGCACAGAGGTGAAGGTATCTTCACGGATGATCTTTTCGGAAATGATGATCGCATCCTCGTAGTTATACCCGTACCAAGGCATAAAGGCAACCATGATATTTTTACCGATCGCAAGCTCACCCTGATCCATATTAGCACCATCCGCGATCACCTGTTTTGCTTCTACTTTATCACCCATTTTTACGATAGGTGTCTGCGTAAACGTCGTGTTCTGGTTGGTTCTCATATTTTTCTCAAGAGGATAATGGTCGATAAATACACCGCTCTCATCTTCACCCATGATATAAATATTCTTGGCATCTACTTTTTCAACCGTTCCTGCCCTCTTCGCTTTGACACACTCCCATGCATCACGGGAGACGACCGCTTCCATACCTGTACCGACAATCGGTGCATCAGTTTTCAGCAACGGTACCGCCTGACGCTGCATGTTCGATCCCATCAGTGCACGGTTCGCATCATCGTGTTCAAGGAACGGAATCAGTGCTGCGGCAGAACCGGAGATCATCAGTGGAGAGATATCGATCAGGTCTACCCTGCTTCTGTCGTTCAGCTCGATATTCCCGTTGAGTCTTGTCTCGATCAAATCTTCAACGATATAATCATTTTCATCAACTTTGGTAGAAGCAGGCGCGATACACTTGTCCTCTTCCTGTGTTGCAGTCACATAAACGATCTCATCGGTCACTTTTCCGTCTTTAACCACTTTGTACGGCGCTTCGATGAATCCATGCTCATTCACTTTTGAATAGGTTGCCAGTGTATTGATCAGACCGATGTTCTGACCTTCCGGTGTCTCGATCGGACAGATACGTCCGTAGTGTGTCGGGTGGACATCCCTTACTTCAAATCCGGCTCTCTCTTTGACAAGACCACCCTCACCCAGTGCAGAGAGACGTCTTTTGTGCGTCACTTCAGAAAGCGGGTTGGTCTGG